>ERZ777306.1067-NODE-1067-length-47161-cov-35.454804_pt1 | contig 47161 bp, 43 predicted proteins | sample MGYA00374966_ERZ777306 | MGnify/ENA primary metagenome ERZ777306 (study PRJEB29329, sample SAMN06343882) | mouse gut metagenome | isolation source: Mouse cecum | place: Austria: Vienna | collected 2014-11-15 ... | reverse complement strand
AGATAATGAAAAATCTGAAAAAGAATCTTTAGTAGACTATATAATAAGAATTATTGAATCTAGTGATAAGGCTAATAATACTTATTTTATAATAGATCAAAATATAGATATTACCAGATATGAAAAAATAGTAATTGAGAATAATCCATTAAATTATAAAGATAACGAATCAATTATATACAATCCTTTTTCAATTGGAGAAGCAAATTATAGATCTATTGATCCAAATTATATTGTAAATGAAGAGTTATCTAAGTTACAAATTGAAAAAAATTTTACAGAATCTGAAAGATTTAATGAAATTATCGAACTGGTTTATTCATTACAAGAAGACAAATTTACTAGCAAAGCACAGATAAATAAGCTTTATTTAGAGCTGATTATGGAAATACTTGAAAAAAAAGGAATATGAATTATAAATAAACAATTATCTTTATTTTAATGAAAATTTAATCTGTTTATTAAACAGCCTGGTTGATTTACTAGGTTGTTTTTATTGAATAAATATATGGGGTTAAATTGCAAAAGAGACATTGGTGTAGTTATTTAAGAATAAATACTTTTTATAACCAGTGAAATTATTTAAAATATATCAAAATTATAAGTAAGAAAAAAACAATTTGATTAGAAAGATTATTTATATAAACAGAGAGGAGAGTGATATTTATGATTTTACCAATGATTAAAGGAATTTGGGTTCCACGTATCATAATTAGAATTCATGGATATATAGATGGAAAATTTAAAACTGTATGTTTCCAAAATGATAAAATTAATGGGAATCAAGTATTTTATTTTTTAAAAAAGAATCAGGATTAATAAAAGATTAGATAAGCTTTAATACAAGTGAATTTGTGAGTTTATTGTTAAACCGTAAACTCTACATACCTTTTTGACATAAAAACTGTAAATTAAATTATGCTGAGAAAATTTATTGTTTTTTTACAGGTTATGAATGATAATCTATATTAGATAAAAATTGGTATGAGAGTTGGAAAAACTGACACAGCAAAGATAGTAGAGAATAATGTAATATTGAAATTAAGCAAAAAAATAGCAAATCTTTCTAAACATATAGGAAATTTAGATATGGATATTCTTAGTAATGGTGATAAGTACTATGTATTGGAAATGAATGCCAGATTTGGAGGTGGATATCCGTTTAGTCATTTGGCAGGTGTTAATCTACCTCAAGCATTGATAGAATAGGCATCTGGAAGAGAAATAGGAAATAATTTGTTAGAGACCGAAGCGAGTGCAACAGGTCAAAAAGATATACAAATCATTAAAATTAATTAATTATATAGAGGTAGTATATGAAAATTTTAGTAACAGGTGCTAATGGATTTGTAGGTAAGAATCTGGTTAGTACATTAATAAATATTAAAGATGGTAAAGATAGAACTCATAGTATTGATATCAAAGATATCTATAGCTATGATGTTGATAATACTATTGAGGATTTGAAGAAGTATACAGGTGACTGTGATTTTGTCTTTCATTTAGCTGGTATCAACAGACCTAAAGATATTAGTGAATTTTATCAAGGTAATGCAACATTTACAGAAACATTATGTTCTTTATTGGAAGAACATGATAATAAAAGTCCAATATTGATCAGTTCTTCTATTCAGGCCACAAGAGACAATGACTATGGTAAAAGTAAAAAAGAAGGTGAAGAATATCTTTTGAATCATGGTAAAAAGATGGATTCAAAAGTATATATATACAGACTTGCTAATCTGTTTGGTAAGTGGTGTAGACCTAATTACAACAGTGTAACAGCAACATGGTGTTATAATGTTGCCAATGGAAAAGATATTCAAATCAATGATCCTAATGTTGAATTACCATTATGTTATATTGATGATGTAGTAAATGAATTTTTAAATGCTTTAGAAGGACATCCAACAGCATGTAAAGAAGGAATATATGAAGTTCATCCAGTACATCATGTTAAGTTAGGTGAATTAGCAGATATCATCAAATCATTTAAAGAATCAAGAGGAACATTGAATGTACCAAATATGAAAGAAGGAAGTTTGGAAAAGAAATTATACAGTACATATTTAAGCTATTTACCAAAAGATAAGTTTAGCTATCCACTGAAGATGAATACAGATCAAAGAGGATCGTTTACTGAGTTTCTAAAGACAGAAGAATATGGACAGGTAAGTGTGAATGTATCAAAACCTGGAATAACCAAAGGACAGCACTGGCATCACAGTAAAAATGAAAAGTTTTTAGTGGTGAGTGGAAAAGGATTGATTCAGTTTAGAGATATCTACAGTGATGAGATTATAGAATATTATGTAAGTGGAGATAGATTAGAAGTAATAGATATCCCAACAGGATATACTCATAATATAATTAATATTGGTGAAAGTGATATGGTAACAATAATGTGGGCAAATGAAAAGTTTGATCCTAAACATCCAGATACATATTATGAAGAGGTTTAAAAGTAATATCACATTTTATCTTGTATATAATAGTGAAGGATAAAATATCGTATTGAAATGATAGACCAGTTTGGGTATTATATATACATGATAGGATGTGATAGATATGATGATGGAAATGGTACTAAATGAACAAAAAGCTAAGGAAAACAATATTGATATTGATGAATGTTATGAAAAAGTAGATCATGTTTTTGAAAAACGTGGAATTAAAAAAGTAGCAAGGGGAGTATACCAGGGAGTTAAAAGTGATTTTAGCGTATTTATGGAAGTTCAGTGGTATTTACCTGATACACCATGGTTTTTAAAAATAGTAGATGAGTGGTATTTTCGTTATGAAGGCGATACGATAGAATATCGAGAAGATGCATTGGAATCATATTATCGGGTAGAAGAAAGATATGCCAACTATCCATGGTAGAAAAGCAGTAAATTTTGATTTAAATGATAATCTTCTAAAACAATATTATCCTTCAAAAAGTTATAAGAATGCCTGGCGGGATATTAAAATGTATTTGATAAATAATCAATTTGAACATCGTCAGTATTCAGGATATGTATCCAACAGTGCAATGAGCATGGCAGAAGTAGGGAATATAATTGGAAAGATGTCAAGAAAGTGGACATGGCTTAGTAAAAGTGTGATGCAGTTTGATGTAACAAATGTTGGTCAAGAGTACAGTCTTATTCCTAAAATAAAACAAGAATCAGGATTGATAAAAGATGAGCTGATATAGCTTATCTTTTATTAATGGAAAACAGAGGTAGAAAATGGAAATAATGACAGATTATTCAAATGTAAAATGGCAAGAAAATGGAAAATTAAAACTATTGATTATCGTAGGAACAAGACCAGAGATAATCAGATTAAGTGCAGTAATTAATAAATGTCGTAAATACTTTGACTGTATCTTAGCTCATACAGGACAGAACTATGATTACAATTTAAACGGAATATTTTTTCATGATTTGAAATTAGCTGATCCAGAAGTATATATGAATGCAGTAGGTGATGATCTAGGGGCAACAGTTGGCAATATTATCAACTGTTCATATAAATTAATGAATCAGATCAAACCAGATGCATTACTTATTCTAGGTGATACCAACAGCTGTTTAAGTGCTATCAGTGCAAAAAGACTTCATATACCAATCTTTCATATGGAAGCAGGAAACAGATGCAAGGATGAATGTTTACCAGAGGAAACAAATAGAAGAATAGTAGATATTATTTCTGATGTTAATTTAGCTTACAGTGAACATGCAAGAAAATATTTACATGAATGCGGTCTGCCAAAGGAAAGAGTATATGTAACAGGGTCACCAATGGCAGAGGTATTAGCTAATAATATAGAAGAAATAAAAGCATCAAAAATATTGGATAAATTAAATCTAAAAGCTAAAAACTATATATTATTAAGTGCCCACCGGGAAGAAAATATAGATACAGAAAAGAACTTTGTGTCATTATTTACAGCAGTTAATAAAATGGCAGAGAAATATGATATGCCAATATTATATTCATGCCATCCTCGAAGTAAAAAACGATTAGAGGAAACAGGATTTAAATTAGATAGAAGAGTAGTAATGCATGAACCGTTAGGATTTCATGATTATAATAACTTACAGATGAATGCCTATACAGTAGTAAGTGACAGTGGGACATTACCAGAAGAGAGTTCATATTATACAAGTATAGAAAAACCAATCCCAGCAGTATGTATAAGAACAAGTACAGAAAGACCAGAGGCATTGGATAAAGGAAGTTTTGTATTAGCAGGGATAGATGAAAGTTCATTACTGCAGGCAGTAGAAACAGCAGCGGAAATGAATGAGGACAATGATTTAGGGATACCAGTGCCCGATTATGTAGAAGAGAATGTAAGTACAAAAGTAGTAAAACTGATACAGTCATATACTGGGGTGGTTAATAAAATGGTTTGGAAGAAATATTAAAATGAAACTAAGGGTAATGATGGATAAATAAAATTTTTAAATCTTTGAGTTCTTTTATTATTTTTGGTAAAAAATAAAATAAGTTTATATTTTCATAAAATGAGAAGTATACAAGCATTATAAAAATTGTAGATGTAATTAAACCAAGAGTTAAAATACTTGGTTTTTTTATGTTTGAATATTAAAAATATTTGCAAAGATAAGTAGATTTTGTATAAGGCATTTGGAAGTACAGTATATGATAAATTATGATGAAGAGTACTGTCGTTATGATTTGAAGGAATCAATTGAAAGAACTGGGGGTGATTAAATGAAAAAGGCAGTTATAATAGCATCTGTTGCTTCTATGATTGACCAGTTTAATCGAGATAATATAAATCTTTTGCAGAAATTGGGATATGAAGTTAGTGTTGTATGTAATTTTGAACATGGTAGTTCTACATCAAATGAACAGGTTAAAAAGTTAATGACGGATTTAGATAATTTAAAGATAAAGCGTTATCATGTACCAATTCCTAGAAGTATGTTTGATATTAAGAATATGATTAAATCCTATTGTTTATTAAAAAAACTGTCTTTTGATAAACAGTATGATTTAATGCATTGTCATTCACCTATTGGTGGTGTTGTGGCAAGATTGGCTTTTAAGAAATCTCATCAACAAGGAACGAGGGTAATATATACTGCTCATGGTTTTCATTTTTACGATGGTGCGCCTTTGAAAAATTGGATAATTTTTTATCCAGTTGAGAAACTGTGTTCTAAATTGACAGATTGTATAATTACAATTAATAAAGAAGATTATAAAAGAGCTAAAGAAAAATTTTGTGTTAAAGAAGTCGAATATATTCCAGGAATTGGAATACATGTTGAAGAAATTCAAAATATATATACTAATATAGAAAAGAAAAAGACTGAATTTAGTATTACTAATGAAAAGATTCTTGTATCAGTAGGAGAATTAAATAGTAATAAAAATCATGAAATAATTATACGAGCTTTAGCATTATTAAAAACAGATACAAAATATAAATATATTTTGTGTGGAAAAGGTGATAAAGAAGAATATTTGAAAGATTTAGTTAAACAGCTAAATCTTCAAAATAAAGTTATTTTTGCTGGATATAGAAATGATATAAAAGAGATTTTAAAACTAGCTGATATATTTTGTTTTCCATCATATCGAGAAGGACTATCTGTTGCCTTGATGGAAGCTATGGCTATCGGCCTGCCTGTGATTTGTTCAAGAATAAGAGGGAATATAGATTTAATAGATGAAAATAAAGGTGGACTGTTTTTTAATCCAAATGATATTGGTGAATGTTTAAACTGTATAGAAGTGTTATTGGGCAATGAAAAAAAATGTAGTGATTATAGTTTATATAATTTAATAAAGATCAAAAAATTTGATATTAATAAAATAAATTTTTTGATGGAAAAAATTTATTTAGGGAATGGTGAAAATTATGATTAGTATTATAGTACCAGTTTATAATGTAGAAAATTATTTAGGTAAGTGCTTAGATTCACTAATAAATCAAACATATAAAGATATTGAGATTATTTGTATCAATGATGGTTCAACTGATAACAGTTTAAATATTTTAAGGGAATATGAGCAGATGGATAATCGTATTATAGTTATTAATCAGAAAAATAGTGGATTATCAGATGCGAGAAATACAGGTTTAAAGAAAGCAACTGGTAAATATTTAATGTTTGTAGATAGTGATGACTGGATTGATTTAGAAACTTGTCAAAATGCTTTTAATGTAATGCTAAAATATTCAGTAGATATAGTTATGTGGTCATATATTAGAGAATATGAAAATAAATCACTGCCAAAAAGTATATTTGATAATGATATCTATTTTGATAAAAAGGATACTAAGGAAAAAATATATAGGAGATTGTTTGGATTATACAAAGAGGAATTATCACAACCTGAAAATGCTGATGCACTAGTTACAGTCTGGGGAAAATTGTATAAAAGTGAATTGATATTAAAGAATAATATTAGATTTATAGATACAAAAAAAATAGGAACGTGTGAGGATGCATTATTTAATATGGAAGTATTTAAAAATGTAAAATCTTCTTATTTTATAAATAGCTGTTTTTATCATTACCGAAAGATTAATACTTCAGTTACTTCATGTTATCGAGAAGATCTATATATTAAATGGGATAACTTATATGATTTAATGAATGAACAGATTGAGGATAATGGTTTAGGATTGATTTTTAATGAGGCATTATCAAATAGAATTGCTTTGAATATGATTGATTTAGGACTAAATGTTACATATAGTAATAAAAATACTAGGGATAATTGTTATGAGTTAAAGAAAATTTTAAAAAATTCTAAAGTTAGTAAAGCTGTAAAAAATATGGACTTACAATATTTTCCAATTCACTGGAAAATATTTTTTTATTTCATAAAAAGAAATCGGATATTTCCTGTTTATATGATGCTGATTATAATGAACAAATTGAGAGGTATAATATGAACAAGCCTATTAGAGTATTGAATTTATTTACAATAATGAATCGTGGTGGAGCAGAAACTATGGTCATGAATTATTATCGCAACATAGATAGAAATAAGATTCAGTTTGATTTTTTAGTTCATAGAGAAGAAGAGGGAGCATATGAAAAAGAAATACTAGAACTTGGCGGAAGAATATATCGAATGCCACCTATATATCCTAAAAATTTTTCTTTATATAAAAAGAAGATCAAAGAATTCTTTAAAGAGCATCCAGAATATAAAATAATTCATTCACATATGTCAGAATTAGGTTATTTTGCATTTAAAGAAGCAAAACGGCAGAATATTCCAATTAGAATTTGTCATGCTCATAATGCTCCCCATGGTTTTGATTTAAAAATGATAGTAAGAAATTATTTTAAATATGCGATGATACCCTATGTTACTCATATGTTTACATGCGGTAAAGAAGCAGGGGATTGGCTTTTTGGAAAAGAAAATTCACTAAATGTAATCATGTTGAATAATGCTGTAGATGCAAAAAAGTTTATATATGATTTTGAACTATCAAAAAAATTAAAAAAAGATATGAATCTTGAAAATAAATTTATCATTGGACACATAGGGAGATTTACTAAACAAAAAAATCATGTGTTTTTAATAAATATATTTAATGAAATTCAAAAAATGGATAAATCAGCAAGATTAATATTGGTAGGCATGGGTGAAGAAGAAGATAGGATTCGTAATAAAGTAAAATCGTTAAAATTAGAAGAAAAGGTAAAGTTTTTAGGTGTACGCAATGATATCCATCAATTGATGCAGGTCTTTGATGTTTTTTTATTTCCTTCTTTATTTGAGGGATTACCTGTTACATTAATTGAAGCACAGGCTGCTGGATTACCTTGTATTATTTCTGATAATATTACTGATCAATGCGTTATAACTGATATGGTAAGAAAAGTATCTTTGGATAAATCAGCAATTCAGTGGGCAGAAGAATTAGTTGAATTTAAAGACTGTGCTAAAAGAAAAAAAACTTTAGATTTAATAGTAAAAAATAAATTTGATATTAAAGAAAATGCACAATGGCTCACTAATTTTTATCTAAAAAGTATAAATAATTTATCGGAGATAAAATAAATGCTTTTTTTTATATGTATACTCATATTTGAAATGGTAATAACTGATTTTTTGCCTGCAAATATGAAAAATGATAGTACTGCTATAACCTGCATTTTAATAAACAGTTGTGCCATAATATTCCTACTTTCAAAAAGTCAAAAATATTATAATGATGGAAAAAAATCAAATTTTGAATTTTTAGTAATGATTTCTTATATTTTGCGAGTTATTTTTATGTTTTGGGATAAATACTGTCGAAATATCTTCATTTTTCCTAATAGTGGGTTAGATACAGGAACATTTGATCATGCTGCAAGAGCATTTTTATCAGGAAAATCAGTCGATGGATATGGAAGAATACTAGGATATATATATAAACTGTTTTATCCAAATACATTATGGGGGCAGTATATAAATATTTTAGCTGCAATCTTAACAATATACATATTAAAAAAAATACTAGATATGTTAGATATTCATCTGAAATACAAAAGTATTGGTGCTTATTTAATTTGTTTTTTACCAAATTATCTTATTATGTCTGCTATATTATTAAGAGAAAGTTTTATTACATTGTTTTTAGCAGTTAGTATCTGGCAGTTTTTAAAGTGGTGGAAAAGTGGTAATAAACTAAATTTAGTTCTATCACTTGTTGTTTGTTATGGGGCTGTATATTTGCATACTGGAACAATTGCATATGCAGTAGCAATTATCATAATTTTTATTTTAACAAATAATAAAAAACGTGAATTTCAAGTAACTTTAAAAAATATTTTTATATTGATTTTATTTATAATTTGTTTTTTTATTTATTATTCTAATTCAAGTGATGATTTTGGATATCTTAGTGGGGTTAATTCAGTCTCAGATATTTCAAATAAAGCAGCATCAATGAATAGTGGTGGTTCAGGATATTCTATAAGCATTGTACCAGATGATACAATGCTGGGAATGATTATTAATAGTCCGTTTAGGATTTTTTTCTTTTTAGCTTCACCACTGCCATGGTATTGGAGAGGTATAAATGATATTATAGCGTTTTTATTTAGCGCTTTTTTTTATACAATAAGTATTTATTATTCATTTAAAGCAATAAAATTAACATCAAAAAATAAAAATATCATCATTTGTTTACTGATTTTTGCAATATCATCAGCATTTATATATTCATGGGGAGTATCCAATGCTGGAACTGCTTTACGACACAGGGATAAATTTTTACCAAACTTTATTTTACTTTTTATTATAGCTAGTGATGCAATCGTTTCAAAAAGATTACAATTAGGGAGTAAACAATGAAAAATATATGTTTTTTAGAAGGAGATATTTCAAGAAGTGGCGGCACTGAAAGAGTAACGTCAATTATCGCTAACGAACTAGCAAAAAGAAAAGATGAATTTAATATATTGATATTAAGTATCTGCAAAAGAAATGATCAGTTATTTTTTTATTTGGAACCAAATATAAAGATAACAACAGTATTTGCTCAACCAGATTATAACGGAAAAAAAGAGTTTTTTAAAATTGTATATAAAATTAGAAAGTTTTTAAAAGAGAACAGTGTCGATATCTTAATAGATGTGGATACAATCCTTGATATTTATGGAATTCCTGCTACTAGATTTAATAAAACTAAAATTGTATCTTGGGAACATTTTAATTTTTATGAAAATTTAGGTATTAAATTAAGAGATTATGGAAGAAAACTGGCAGCTAAATATTCGGATGTAATAGTTACTCTTACAAAGGAAGATAAAAATTATTTTAAGCAAAATCTGAAGATAAAACATAATATATATACAATTTATAATCCGCTTATCTTAACTAAAAAAAATAATGATTATGACTTGAACAGTAAAATTATATTAAGTGCTGGGAGACTAACATATCAAAAAGGTTTTGATATGTTAGTTGAAGTAGCTAAAGAAGTATTAATGCATAACGATGAATGGAAATGGATTATTTTAGGTGAGGGAGAAGATAGAAAAAAATTAGAAACACAGATTCATAAATATGGATTAGATGGAAAAGTTATCTTAAAGGGAAATGTAGAGGACATAGACAGCTTTTATGATAAGGCTTCTATTTTTGTATTGACATCTAGATTTGAAGGTTTTGGTTTGGTATTAACAGAGGCAAAGACTTTTAAACTGCCATGTATTAGTTTTAAGTGTAAAGCTGGTCCAAATGAAATTATTTTAAATGATGTAAATGGATATTTAATTGAATCTTTTGATTTAAATGAGATGGCAGAGAAAATAAGATATTTGATAAATAGTGAATTAAAAAGAAAACAATTTTCTGATAATGCATTAAATGATACTGAAAAATTTCAATTAGACTTTATAAAGAAACAGTGGATTGATTTATTAAATAATCTTTAATTAATAGGAGGTTGATATGGATAATTTAAAGATGATTTCAATTATTGTTCCTATATACAATGTAGAAAAATATTTAGATAAATGTTTAGAAAGTATAGTTAATCAAACATATAAAAATATGGAAATTATTTTAGTAAATAATGGTTCAACCGATAATTCTTTAACTATAGCAAAAAGTTGGCAGTATCAAGATAACAGAATAAAAGTTTTTTCAATAGATAATAAAGGTGTTTCGTATGCAAGAAATTATGGAATAAAAGTTTCCAACGGTAATTATATAGCATTTGTTGATTCTGATGATTGGATTGATAGAGACATGTATGAAACCTTGATGAATGGAATTGTTGAGTATGATGCAGATATTGCTCAATGCAGTTATTATATAAACAGTAAAAATAAACAGGTTTTAATAAAAAAAGGAAAAGAAAATTTATTGTTGAATAATGCTGAAGGAGTAAAAAATGTTTTAACTGCAGATATCTTTTTTCCTGCAATATGGAATAAACTTTATAAAAAGAAAATTATAACTGAGTATTTTAAAAAATTAAATATAGCAGAGGATCGTCTGTTTAATATTGAAGTATTTAGAAACGCTAAATCAAGTATTTATATAGATGAATGCAAGTATCATTATTATCAAAGAAATGATTCTGTTATTCATCAAAAATTTAGTGAAAAGAATCTTGATGTTTTAAAAAGCTATCAAATTATCAGCAGTATAATAAAAAAAGAATATCCGTTATTTCTTGATTTAGCACTTAAAAATGAAATAATAGAGTGTTTTGTACAACTAGGGTCAATATGTTTAGAGAAAAAAGTAAATAATTTTATGAATGAAAAGAACTATATTTTAGATAGACTTAATGATTTATACAAGACAGGAATAAAAAATAAAATGTTAGGAATTCATTATCGACTGCTGTTAATAGTTTATTGTATTAGTAGCAGTTTATTTATATTTTTTTTAAGATATCTATTTATGATTAGGATAGGAAAATGATTGGAAAAAGTATAAGAAGTAAATTGATAAATTTGATGAATCATTAATATTAAAAAGGCTAGATGAATATTGGCTAGCTTAAATTTAATAGGTTGGTGGGGTTGAATAAATGAAATTTAGTATAATAATGCCTGTTTATAATGCAGAGAATTATGTTAATAAGGGTATAATGTCGATTGTCAATCAAACATATAATAATTGGGAATTAATTATTATTGATGATGGATCAAATGATAATACTTATAATGTTTGTAAAAAAATGATATTTGATCCTAGAATAAGATTATTTAGGATAAATAATTCAGGACCATCATATGCTAGAAACTATGGATTAGATAAATCAGATGGTGATTATATTCTATTTTTAGATAGTGATGATTATTTTGAGATAAATGCACTAAATATTTTAAAGGGAGAAATTGAAAAAAATAATTCAGAGTTGATTTTTTTTGCAAACTACACAGATAAGTATAAAAACAATAATTATATTATTGAAAAAAATAATTCAATAAAAGAAGTAGTTTATAAAAATAACAATGATTTAAAAAATGATTTTATAAATTTATTTCAGTATTCATATATCTATCCAGTATGGAATAAAGTTTACTCAAGGAAAATAATTGATAAATATAATGTAAGATTTCCAGAGTTAATAAAATTTGCAGAAGATCTAGTTTTCAACATGAAAATATATCCTCATATAGAAAAGGCTCAAATAATAAAAAAAGCATTATATCATTATGTAAGCAGAGAAAATGAAAGTATAACAACTAGTTTTAATATTAATCGATTTGAACAGTTAAATACAATGTATAACTATTGCATTACAGTTATAAAAAAATGGTGTCCTAAGGCTATAAACCTTTTTTCAAATAATTATATTTTAGAAGTTAGTGTATGTATGAATAGCTTGTTTAATAAAGATTCAACACTAAAAAACAAAGAACGAAGAACATTTATAAAACATATAGTAAATGATAAACGTGTTAGAGCAGTTATAAAAGAAACTAGTCTTATTGGAAAACGAAATATACTGATTGGAAAGTTGATAATGTTCCATCAGATAGATTTATTGTATATAATTGTTAAATTATCACGTACGTCATTTAGATAGATAAAATATATGGAATAGAAGATTACTGTAGTTTCGGCATTATATAAATACAGTATTTTTAGATATATCTTTCGCTGAAATATAATTAAACGAAATGTAAAATGGTAATAGAATTGTTGATTATTAAGATTATTTATAAATATTTTAAAATGTAATATTTTGGAGGAAATGATGAAAGTTGCAATAATAACTATACAAGATATTAATAATTATGGTAATAGACTACAAAACTATGCTACTCAATATGTTTTAGAAAAAAAAGGATATAAAGTGATTTCATTGATGAATAGTAATCAGAGTGGGAATGTATATATAAAAGGAAAGGTTAAATATTTGTCAGGGCTATATCACTCAACTTTTTTTGCAAAATATATAAAACGTGATATGAGATTGTATAATTTTATATTATTTAATAAAAATAATATAAAATTTTCTAAAAAATTTTATAATAAATCAAAACAATATAATAGTTTAAGTAAAAAATATAATTATTTTTTTGTTGGAAGTGATCAGGTTTGGAATAGTAGTTTCCATCATGCTAAGAGATTAGATTTGTTAGAAGATATAGATTATGATAAATCGATATCATTAAGTGCTTCTGTTGGTGTTTCTAAGCTTAATGATAAGGATATTAAAAGTTTTGAGAAAGCATTGCCTAATATTAAATATATATCTGTTAGAGAAGATAAAGCAAAAGAATTATTGCAGCCATTTACTAAATCAAAAATTGAGGTTCTTATTGATCCAACAATGATGCTTACAGCAAATGAATGGGAAAAGTTAGAAATAAGGCCTAATTTTTTTAAAAATAAAAATTATGTTGTTGTCTATTGTTTAGGGAATATGTCTGTTGAAAGAACAGCATTTATTAACAGAATTGCAAAAGAAAATAATTATGAAATAATAGATTTAATGAATTCTAGTGATATTGCATATACAAGTGGACCAAGTGAATTCTTGTATTTAATTCATCATGCAAAATTAGTCTGTACTGATTCATTTCATGCATGTGTATTTTCTATTTTGTTTGATACACAGTTTTATGTCTTTGAAAGAGAAGATAAATTGGAATCTATGAATTCACGAATTGAAACATTACTAAATAAATTTGCTCTTAATGAACATAGAAAAAAAGATTATATTGAATATTCAATTAATCATGATTATACAAACGTATATAAGATTTTGGAAAATGAAAGAAAAAAATTTAATTTATTTTTAGATAATTGTTTTGGTGATGAAAAATGAAAATAAATCAATTAAAAATAGGTGTAGTATTATCTTATATAACAATGTTTATTCATAATATTATCAGTATTTTATATACCCCTATAATGTTACGATTATTAGGGAAGAGTGAATATGGTTTATATCAACTGGTATTTTCTGTTGTTAGTTATTTAGGTCTGTTAAGTTTTGGTTTTGGCAGTGCCTATGTCAGGTTTTATTCAAGGTATAAAGTTAAGAATGATGAAGATGGTATTGCTAGGTTAAATGGCATGTTTATTACTATTTTTTTAATTATTGCTTTAATTAGTATAGTATCAGGAAGTATTTTAGTATTTAATATTGAAACGATATTTAAACAGGGTTTGACAGGTTCAGAAATTGACACTGCTAGAATATTAATGATTTTAATGGTATTTAATTTAGCTGTTACTTTTCCATCAAGTGTTTTTGATTCATATGTAACTGCTCATGAATGTTATTTTTTTCAAAGAGTTATTGGGCTGTTACAAACAGTACTGAATCCTTTTTTAACTTTGCCATTACTTTTAATGGGCTATAAATCAATTAGTTTAGTTACTATTACTACTGTTTTAACACTTGGTAAATTTATCATGAATATATATTACTGTAGAAAAAAGATTAATATGAAATTTAAGTTTAAAAATATTCAGTTTTCATTATTAAAAGAAATATGGGTATTTTCTTTTTTTATCTTTTTAAATATGATTGTTGATCAAATAAACTGGAGTGTTGATAAATTTATTTTAGGTATGTTTGGTGGAACTGTTTCAGTAGCAGTGTATGCAGTTGGCGGGCAAATAAATAGTATATATATGAGTTTATCAACATCAGTCTCGTCAGTATTTATTCCTAGAATAAATACGATTGCAGCTGACAGTGATGATAACAGACAGTTTACAGATATTTTTACTAGGGTTGGAAGAATTCAGTTTATAGTTTTAGCATTGATATTATTTGGATTTATTTTATTTGGAAAATATTTTATTTCTATATGGGCAGGAAATGGATATGAGTATGCATATTATGTTGCTTTACTTTTAATTATTTCTGTTACTGTGCCATTGATTCAAAATCTTGGAATTGAGATACAAAGAGCAAAAAATATGCATAAATTTAGATCAGTTGTTTATTTTATTATTGCAATTGGAAATGTATTATTAAGTATTCCCTTAACTAAAGCATATGGTGAAGTTGGGGCAGCATTAGGAACCGCAATAACAATGATACTAGGAAATATTATTATAATGAACTGGTATTATCAGGTACGAGTTAAGTTAGATATGAAATATTTTTGGGGTAATATTTTTAAATTGTTTCCAGCAGTACTAGTAAGCTTTTGTGTAGGATTTGTAGTTTTAAAAATAATAGCTGTAAATTCAGTTATTGATTTTGTTATTGTAGGATGCATATATGTATCTGCTTATTTGATTTGCATGTATTTATTTGGATTAAACAGTTATGAAAAAGGTTTACTTGATGGGATGATTAGTAAGGTTTTAAGGAGAAAAAGATAATGATTGAAATCAAAGATAAATCAAAATGTTCAGGATGTCATTCCTGTATGAATATATGTCCTAAAAACTGTATTGAAATGAAGGTAGATGAAGAAGGATTCTGGTATCCAGAAGTTGATAAAGAAAAATGTATTGAGTGTGGAATATGTAAAAAAAGCTGTCCTATCTTAAATGATATGAGTATTCAAAATAATCCCAAGGCTTATGCATGTTATAATAAGAATGAAGAGATAAGAAAAGAAAGCTCATCAGGTGGAATATTTACATTACTAGCATCTTATGTTATTGATAATGATGGAATTGTTTTTGGGGCTGCGTTTAATCAAAATTTTGAAGTTGAGCATATAGAAGTAACAAATGAGCAGGATTTAAGTAAATTACGTGGATCTAAATATGTTCAAAGCAAATTGGGAAATACATATTTAAAAATCAAGAATTATCTTAATCAGGGCAAATTAGTGTATTTTAGTGGGACACCATGCCAGATTGATGGATTATTATGTTTTTTATGTAAAAAATATGATAATTTGATCTGTCAGGATATTGTATGTCATGGGGTACCATCACCTAAGGTTTGGAAACATTACCTGAAACAATTTAGCTTAGAAAAAAATGCCAGTATATTGTTTAGAGATAAAAGTACAGGATGGGATAGTTATAGTTTTACAATCAAACAAAAAAATAAATTTACACAATTGTCCAGTAATAATGAATATATGAAAGTATTTTTAAAAGACTTATGTTTAAGACCATCATGTTATAACTGTCACAGTAAATCATTACATCGAAACAGTGATATAACACTAGCAGATTTTTGGGGGATAAAAGATGTATGTCCAGAAATGTATGATAACAAGGGAACATCCCTTGTTTTTATTAACAGTAAAAAAGGAAAACAGTTATTTAATAAGATTATAAAAGATATAAAATATCAGGAAGTAGATATTAATGAGGCAATTAAATATAATCCTTCATCTTTTAAATCTGCAAATATACCAGAAAAAAGGGAAAACTATATGAATAATATATTTAATAATCAGTTTGATAAATATTCTAAAAAATATACTAAATTGTCTATCTGGTTATATTTAAAAATATTTATGCATAAAATTTTATCAGTTACTAATTTTTTGAAAGATTGACTAAATAAAGAATCAATAAAAACGAAACAATAAAATGAAAATCTTAATAACATACTATTATTAGAAAACATTAGTAATGATAAAGAGAGAATAAGTCCATTTTTACAAATCCAAACTATACAAGTATGATATTGATAGTAATAAATACATATTATGAAGAAGTTTAGAAGTAATATCACATTTTATTTTGTATATAATAATGAAGGATAAAATATCGTATTGCAGCAATAGACCAATTTAGGTATCATATACATTATAGGGAGTGATAAAGATGATGATGGAAATGGTATTAAGTGAAGAAAAAGCTAAAGAAAATAATATTAATATTGATGAATGTTATGAAAAAGTAGATCGTTTTTTTGAAAAACGAGGAATTAAAAAAATATCTAAAGGAGTATATCAAGGAAATAAAAAAGATTTTAATACTTTTATGACTGCTCAATGGGATTTACCAGAATCAACATGGTTTTTAAAAATAGTAGATGAGTGGTATTTTCGTTATGAAGGCGATACGATAGAATATCGAGAAGATGCATTGGAATCATATTATCGGGTAGAAGAAAGATATGCCAACTATCCATGGTAGAAAAGCAGTAAATTTTGATTTAAATGATAATCTTCTAAAACAATATTATCCTTCAAAAAGTTATAAGAATGCCTGGCGGGATATAAAGAAATTTTTGTTGAAAAGTAATTTTGTACATCGTCAGTATTCAGGATATGTATCTAACAGTGCAATGAGCATGGCAGAAGCAGGGAATATAATTGGAAAAATGGCCAGGAAGTGGTACTGGTTAAATAAAAGTGTGATGCAGTTTGATGTAACAAATGTTGGTGAAGAATATAGCTTTTTAGAAAAAATAGAAAATGAAACCAGATCAAGTGAAAATGAGTTTTAATAACTCGTTTTTATATTATATATAGAGTAATGATAGATTATTTCTTGATAAGTATAAAATAAAACTATATTAAGAATAAGATTGAATATATTTTTCTTATGATTTGAAATTAGATGTTTCTGAAAAATATATGAATGTAATAGGTGATGATTTAGAGGCGATAGAATGTAGTTTGGTTTGTTTAAAGCTAAAGAAATATATATAGAGAAAAAATATGAAAGATAAGCTATTATATTTATGAAGATGAGATTAATATACCTATTGAAATTAATTTACATAAATTGTATTAAACTCTGTATCAGTATGTTTTTATACAATAAAACTATATACAAATTTATCAATAAGTAATAAACTATAGAAAGAAGATAATAATTTTTTGATCAAAATAAATGTAATAGGAGAATATGATGAAAATAGTTGTGTATAATTATCGTGAGTTTGATGAAGGTAAGTATTTTGATAGGTTTGGTAAATTATATAATGTTGAAATTATTAAATGTTGTGATACACCTAATTTAGAAAATGCTAAATTAGCATTAAATTGTCATGGGGTAAGTGTTATAACTACTGTTATTAGCAAAGATATTATTAAACTTTGGCATGATTTAGGAGTGAAACATATTTCAACTAGAACGATAGGATATGATCATATAGACATTGAAGCAGCAAAAAAATATAATATGGAAGTAAGTAATGTTACATATTCAACTGCTAGTGTTGCTAATTATACTGTAATGATAATATTAATGGCACTTAGAAAAATGAAAATGATTATGAAAAGAGCTGATAGCTGGGATTATTCATTAAATGATAGTATTGGTTTAGAGTTGGAAAATATGACAGTAGGAGTTGTAGGAACAGGTGCAATTGGTCAAAAAGTAATTAAAAATTTAAGTGGTTTTGATTGCAATATTATAGCTTATGATCCTTTTATTAAAGAAGAAATAAAAAAATATGCTAAATATGTAACATTAAATGAACTTATTGAACAAAGTGATATTATAACATTTCATGTTCCTGCTAATAAAGATACATATCATATAGTTAGAAAAGAAACAATTAAGAAAATGAAAGATAATGTCATCATTATAAATACAGCTAGAGGTAGTGTAATTAATACTAGTGATTTAATAGACGCTTTAGAAAATGGAAAAATCGGTGCATGTGCTTTAGATGTTATTGAAAATGAATTAGGCTTATATTATGGCGATTATAAATATAAAAATATAGGAAATAGAGAATTATCAATTTTACGAGATATGCCAAATGTTTTACTTACTCCACATATGGCATTTTATACAGAACAAGCTATAAGTGATATGGTTAAACATTCTATTACAAGTATTGTTGCATCATATAATAAAAAGAAAAATAAATTTAGAATTTGTTGAAAATAGAATAATTTTTGTTAATTGCAGCAAACTATTATTGGGGTGATAATAATGAAGAATAATAGAAAACAGTCTAAATCAAATGAGGCTCAAAAAACTGCAGTTAACAATCAATGGACTAATAACAATACTAAATATTATCCAGATAATAGAGAACGTCAGGATGGACCTGGTGGTAATTAAGAACCTTTAATTAAAAGTTCTCAGGCTGTTAATAAAGTAAGTTTTTCAAACTGACTTTATCATACAGCCTTTTAAATTAAAAAAAGATTGATTTTGGGATTTAGTTTTATCAAAATCACTTATTATTTAAATTACTTAGTGGATAATTTGTCAATAAATTTATTTTTTTACCAGGTGAATTTATTAGTGAAATCTCTAAAAATGTTGGGAGAGTAAGGGATTCAGGGAATTTGAATAAAAAATATAAAAAAATAAAATTACCTGGTAAAAAAATAGAAAAGTGTTGATATATATAGGTTTTGGGGTATAATAGAATATGAAAAGTGGCTTATTTATTAGGGTTTAATAACAACATAAGATGTATTGAAACAATTACTTTCGCTGGCGGTAATAAATCCTTTTTTGTTTAATAACAACATAAGATGTATTGAAACATATAATAATCATCAATATCCTTATAAGTTTCTTGTTTAATAACAACATAAGATGTATTGAAACTCTTTAATTACAAAAACTTTACTCATTTTCGATAATTGTTTAATAACAACATAAGATGTATTGAAACCGATTCTTTTGTGCTTCGGAAGAATTAAAATCACGGTTTAATAACAACATAAGATGTATTGAAACTGTCACGTTCGATCGTGTTTTAGCTGTTGGTTCCGAGGTTTAATAACAACATAAGATGTATTGAAACTAACAACAAAGTAATCGACGCACTTATGGCTATGTATGTTTAATAACAACATAAGATGTATTGAAACGATACATCATCTACCTCTTTAACTACAACATTAGTGTTTAATAACAACATAAGATGTATTGAAACGATACATCATCTACCTCTTTAACTACAACATTAGTGTTTAATAACAACATAAGATGTATTGAAACATTGGTGATCACACTTATGTTTATGTTGCTAAAGATGTTTAATAACAACATAAGATGTATTGAAACATTCATCGTATGTGTTGCTATCTCCAGTATCCAATGTTTAATAACAACATAAGATGTATTGAAACTGAATTCCACCAATTTCATTTATTTGACGCTCTATGTTTAATAACAACATAAGATGTATTGAAACTTTGCAATTAACGGAGTTATTAAATACAACACGTTAGTTTAATAACAACATAAGATGTATTGAAACACATATTCCTATTAGCGTTAATCAAGTTGTTCAACGTTTAATAACAACATAAGATGTATTGAAACTTTAATTTAGAATTTACTAGAACTATATATGGCGGTTAGTTTAATAACAACATAAGATGTATTGAAACGTTACAGAATTCATTTGATTGATTAAATTAGTTAAAGTTTAATAACAACATAAGATGTATTGAAACTTTTCTTTATTGATTTATCAAGGAATATTTGCATGGTTTAATAACAACATAAGATGTATTGAAACAGATCAGGGGACTAAGATATGAAGTCACCTCTGGAAGTTTAATAACAACATAAGATGTATTGAAACGACTAATGCAAATAATGCTACAAATGTTAAATTAGGGTTTAATAACAACATAAGATGTATTGAAACATCTCTTTTGTTCTTTTTCCATTTTCGTATATCGTGTTTAATAACAACATAAGATGTATTGAAACTTATGATGGTGTTTTGTGTGTTAATGGTTATTTAGGTTTAATAACAACATAAGATGTATTGAAACCTCTTATTTAATCTTTGTAACTTGAACTCAGCATGTTTAATAACAACATAAGATGTATTGAAACTTTTAAACGATGGTTATAATTTGAAATTTAAATGGGTTTAATAACAACATAAGATGTATTGAAACAAGATGGATCATTAACAAAGCTACTAATACTAAGATGTTTAATAACAACATAAGATGTATTGAAACATGGCACATAATTATATTTTCTTAATATTTCTTTTGTTTAATAACAACATAAGATGTATTGAAACAAAATTTATTACTCGCTGTTTCTAAAGCCTCACCTGTTTAATAACAACATAAGATGTATTGAAACGAAAAAACGGGCAACTTATCATTACCTAGCATACTGTTTAATAACAACATAAGATGTATTGAAACGTTTGCTCATCCATACACCTACCCGTTGCTTCTTCCGTTTAATAACAACATAAGATGTATTGAAACTGCATAACCGCACATTTTACCAACTAAATACGTTTGTTTAATAACAACATAAGATGTATTGAAACTGTGAAAATTATGAGGATCAAGCGTTGGAACTAGAGTTTAATAACAACATAAGATGTATTGAAACACCATTTCCCTTTGGCTTAGCATATCGTCCTGAGATGTTTAATAACAACATAAGATGTTTGAATTTTAATTAAAAATATGTTATACAAAGGTCTAATGACAATATTTTTGTATTAGATTTTTTTATATACCTTATATTAGGTATGTACTTTTATAAAAAAATGAATAAAATGATAACGTTTTCATTAAAAGTGTGTTAGAATATATATACTATAGCTAATGATAAGGTTGATTCTAAGTCAAAGGTTAAACTATTTTTATTATGTTTTTTATTATGTTTAGCCATTAGTATTGTCTGATGGCTTTTTATATAAGGAGGTAAAAATGAATAGTAGAATAGCAATACTTGGTATATTTGTTTATGAGATAGAACGTGCTAACGAAATAAATGATCTCTTACATGAATATAGTCAATATATTATAGGAAGAATGGGAATTCCATATAAAGATAAAGGAGTTTCTGTTATTTCAGTTATTCTAGATGGACCAAATGATATAATTGGTGCTGTTTCTGGTAAAATTGGAATGATTAAAGGTGTTAGTGTTAAAGCACTATATTCAAAGGTATAAGATGGAAAATATTGAATTAATTAATAAATTAAATTATAGTGGAGAATTAGATTTTGAGGAATTTAAACATTTATTATCTACTTATGATCAAAAAGACTTTGAATATGCTAAAGATTTAGCTGCTAAAATTACAAAAAAAATATTTGGTAATAAAATATATATTAGAGGTTTAATTGAAATTAGTAGTTATTGTAAAAATGACTGTTATTATTGTGGACTTAGAAGAAGTAATTTAAAAGCAGTACGCTATAGGCTTAATAAAGATGAAATATTACTAAGCTGTAAAGAGGGATACAAGTTAGGATTTAGAACATTTGTATTACAAGGTGGTGAAGATTTATATTACCAGGATGAATTAATGGTTGATATAATTAAATCAATTAGGCAGTTATATCCAGATTGTGCTATTACATTATCACTTGGTGAAAAAAGTAAAGAAACTTATAAAAAATATTATGATGCTGGTGCAAATAGATATTTATTAAGACATGAAACTTATAATGATGATCATTATTATATGCTTCATCCTCATAGTATGTCTTTTAAAAAACGTATTGAATGTTTACATAATTTAAAAGAAATTGGTTTTCAAACTGGATGTGGGTTTATGGTAGGTAGTTATCATCAAACAATAGACCACTTAGTTAATGATTTATTATTTATTAAAGAACTAAAACCTGAAATGGTTGGAATTGGACCATATTTAGTTCATCATGATACACCATTTAAAGATTTAAAGAATGGAAATTTAAATCAAACTTTATTTATTTTAAGTATTATTAGAATTATGACTAAAGATGTTCTTTTACCAGCTACTACTGCATTAGCCACACTTGATTCTAATGGAAGAATTGAAGGAATAAAGCATGGTTGTAATGTGATTATGCCAAATCTATCACCTCAAGAAGTTAGAGAAAAATATTTATTATATGACAACAAGGCTATAACAGGTCAAGAGGCTAGTGAGGGATTAAAAGAATTAATTGAAACGTTAAGATACAATGGTTATGAAGTAGTGTATCAACGTGGTGATTATTGTAAATTTGACTACAAGGGGTAATACCTAAGTAATAGAAGGAGAAGAAAAAATGTATAATGTAAAATCAAATAAGGCTGAAGAATTTATTAATGATCAAGAAATTTTAAAAACTATAGAGTATGCTAAAAAAAATAAAGATAATCAAGAATTGATCTTTTCTTTAATTGAAAGGGCTAAAGATTGCAAAGGATTAAATCATCGTGAAGCAATGTTACTATTAGAATGTGAAATTCCTGAAGCAATTGAAGAGATGGAAAAAGTTGCAAAAATGATTAAAGAGAAGTTATATGGTAATCGAATTGTTATGTTTGCACCACTATATTTATCTAATTATTGTATAAATGGTTGTGTTTATTGTCCATATCATCTAAAAAATAAGCATATTGCAAGAAAAAAACTAACTCAAGAAGAAATAAAAAAAGAAGTAATTGCACTTCAGGATATGGGACATAAACGTTTAGCACTAGAAACTGGTGAAGATCCAATCAACAATCCAATTGAATACGTTTTAGAAAGTATAAAAACTATTTATAGTATTAAGCATAAAAATGGTGCTATTCGTCGTGTCAATGTAAACATTGCGGCAACAACAGTAGAAAATTATCGTAAATTAAAAGAAGCTGGAATTGGAACGTATATCCTTTTTCAAGAAACTTATAATAAGAAAAACTATGAAGCATTACATCCAACTGGACCAAAACATGATTATGCTTATCATACTGAAGCAATGGATCGAGCAATGGATGGTGGAATTGACGATGTAGGAATAGGGGTATTATTTGGACTGGAAATGTATCGTTATGATTTTGTAGGACTATTAATGCATGCTGAACATTTAGAGGCTGCTAAAGGAGTTGGACCACATACGATTAGTGTACCAAGAATATGTCCAGCAGATGATATTGATAAAGATGATTTTAGTAATGCAATTAGTGATGAAATTTTTGAGAAAATTGTTATGATTATTAGAATGGCTGTGCCATATACTGGAATGATTATTTCAACTCGAGAATCAAAAAGGGTTCGTGAACGAGTACTACAGTTAGGAATTTCGCAAATCAGTGGGGGTTCAAAAACTAGTGTTGGTGGTTATGATGAACCTGAAAGTGATGATGAAGTTACTTCTGCCCAATTTGATATTAGTGATAATCGTAGTTTAGATGAGGTTGTTAATTGGCTGTGTTCTATGAATTTTATTCCAAGTTTTTGTACTGCTTGTTATCGTGAAGGTAGAACAGGTGATCGTTTTATGCAATTGTGTAAGTCTGGACAGATATCAAACTGCTGTCATCCTAATGCTTTGATGACATTAAAAGAATATCTTCAAGATTATGCAAGTGAAGATACTAAGAAAAAAGCTAATCAATTAATTGAAAAAGAATTAGAAAATATTAGTAGTGATAAAGTTAGAAAAATTTGCCAAGAGCGTCTTTTAATGATTGAGGAAGGGAAACGGGATTTTAGGTTTTAACTATGGCTGGATTTAATCAAACCCCAGGTGCTAATCGTCTTCATATTGGTTTTTTTGGAAAACGAAATAGTGGTAAATCATCATTAATAAATGCTTTTGTAAATCAGGAAGTTTCAATTGTTTCTAGTGAAGCTGGAACAACTACTGATCCAGTTTATAAAGCTATCGAAATTCATGGATTAGGACCTTGTTTATTAATAGATACAGCAGGTTTTGATGATATTGGGATACTTGGCAAACAAAGAATTGATAAAACAAAAAAAGTTAGTGAAAAGATTGATATTGCAATCATTCTTTTTAATGATAAAATTATTGAAAAAGAATTAGAATGGTATAATTATTTTAAAGAAAAGCATATTCCAACTATCCTTGTAATTAGTAAAACTGATTTAGGTATAGATAATAATTTAATAAAGATTATTTTTGAACACACAAAAATAGAACCACTTCTAATCAGTTCTATAACTAATCAAGGTATTATAGAACTAAAAGAGGTTTTAATAAATAATTTGCCAAAAGATTTTGAAAAAGAGAGTATTATAGGAAATCTTGTAAAAAGTGGAGATTTGGTATTATTAGTGATGCCTCAAGATATTCAAGCTCCAAAGGGAAGATTGATTTTACCTCAAGTTCAAGTTTTACGAGAATTACTTGATAAGAAATGTCAAGTAATATCTGTTACCACAGATCAGATGATTAATGCTTTAAACAAATTAAAAATAGAACCAGATTTAGTTATTACTGACTCACAAGTTTTCAAATATGTTGATGAGCATATTTCAAAACAAACTAAATTGACATCTTTTTCTGTTTTGATGGCAGGATATAAAGGAGATTTGGGTTATTATATAGATAGTGTAAAAAAAATAGAAAGTTTATCAAATGATTCAAATATCTTAATTGCAGAATGCTGTAGTCACGCTCCCTTAAGTGAAGATATTGGACGCATAAAGATTCCTAGAATGTTGAAAAAAAATTATCCTAATATTAGTATTGATATTGTTAGCGGGACTGATTTCCCTGATGATTTAACGAAATATGATTTAGTAATTACTTGTGGCGGCTGCATGTTTAATCGGCGTTATATTATGTCAAGAGTTGATTGTGCTAAAAAACAGTGTATAGCTATGACAAACTATGGTATTTTTATTGCCTATATAAATGGAATATTAGATCGGGTTGTGTATTAAAAATATTAGACTAAAATTAATGGAAAAATTTTAATTTTAACAAAGAAGTATAGAGAATTAGTTTTCATGATAAAATCTCTATGCTTTTATTATAAATATAAAAATAGAGGAAAATTGATCTTAAGATAAACTTTTCTCTATTTTCATTAAGTATTGATATAATTGATTGTAGTTATATATTTAAAATAATCAATGATACTAGTAGTCAACTTTCTCAATAATCTCACATACACTCCTTTTTATTCTAAATAAGTGATATTTAAAGGATTGAAGCGATCAACTAATGGTTTGTTTTCATTACTATAACCTATTGCAACAATTCCTACAGGATATTCGTTTTCTGTTAATTTGAAGTAATTTTTAAAATCTTTAATTTTTTTCTCTATTGGAGCAATTCCACACCAGCAAGTTCCTAATCCTTGATTAACTGCTTCAATTAATATATTTTCAATTGCTGCAGAGCAATTTATTAAACCATATTCTATGCTTATAGCTTTATTTAGATCAGCAATTACTAAAATAGCACATGGTGCTTCTTCCATCATTGATGTATATGGAGAAAGATTAACAATATCATTTAATGCAGTTTTGTTAGTAATAACTTTAAATTTCCATTCTTGGGTATTTCTAGCTGTTGGTGCGTTCATAGCAGCCTTTAAAATTTCAACTATTTTTTCTTTTTCTACTAAAGTATTTTTGTATTTTCTAATGCTTTGTCGTTGTTCAATTTCTTTTAACATAATATTTCCTCACTTTTATTATATTATAGCGTAGATATATAAAATATTTAACTTAAATATAACTTATTTATGATATAGTAATTTTAGAGGTGAAATTAATGTTGGAAGTAAAACATGTTGAAAAGATGATTAAGGGAAAATATCGATGTATTGTAGTTAGTGATATTCATAGTCACTTAGATCGTTTTAAGCAGTTGTTGAAAAAAACAAAATATTGTTTAGATGATTATTTGGTAGTTGTAGGTGATTTTATTGAAAAGGGTGATCAAGCAATTGAGACAGTTGAATATTTAATGAAATTGCAAGAGAAAAATGATAAAGTATATGTTCTTCTTGGAAATTGTGAGTATGCCCTTGAGGAAATGGTTACTAATCCTAAATATGCGAAACAGATAATTAATTATTTAAATCATATTGGTAAAGGAGGAATGATTCGTCAAGCAATCAATAAGTTATCGTTAAATATAAAAAGTGATCAGCCTGAATATATTCAATTAAAAGTAAAAGAATTTTTACAACCTTATTTTAATTATTTTACTACTCTTCCAACAACCTTACATTTTAATAATTTTATTTTTGTTCATGCTGGAATTGAAAAAAGAGAAGATTGGCAAAATTCTAGCCTTTCTTCAATGATTGAGATGAAAACATTTTATATGGATGGCCACTGTTTAGATGATTATGTAATTGTTGGACATTTACCTACCTCTAATCAGTATGAAAATTTTATCAATAATGAAATCATAATCAATAATGAAAAAAGAGTAATTAGTATTGATGGGGGGACTGGAGTAAAGTCAATCAGTCAATTAAATGCTTTAATAATAACTGGTGAAAATGGCACATATACTTTTTCAAAAGAGTATGTTCAACCATTACCACTATACCAGGTATTACTAGATATTAATTCTTTATCAAAAGAAGCTGTTAAAATTGCATGGCCTAATTTTGAGGTTGAACTATTAGAAGAGAAAAGTAATTTTTCAAAATGTAGACAAATAAACACTAATAAAATTTTAAATATTAAAAACGAATTTCTTTATCATCATAGTGATAAAGTTTACTGCCTGGATGATTATATAGATTATCAAATTTCTTTAAAAAAAGGGGACATAGTTAAATTAGTAGGAGTATATGGAATATATGCATATGTCATTAAAAATAATACAGTGGGATGGGTTAAGTATCGATATTTAAAAAAATTGCAGTTTAAACATCAGTAGAAAAACTGATGTTTTTATATAAAAATGAAATAGTTATAAATATTTAGGTAATAATATAAAAAGGGTAGGAAAATATAAAATGTCTGTTATAATAAAAACGTACAAAAAATATTTTTTGTTACAAGTATAAATGTTTTGGAGGATTATTATGTCAAAATCAAAAAAGATCGTTTGGTATAACTTAGCCTTTATGGCATTTTCAACAGTTTGGGGATTTGGAAATGTTGTTAATGGTTTTGTGTATTTTAACGGTGTCCAGGTAATTTTTAGCTGGATAATGATGTTTGCCTTATACTTTGTACCATATGCTTTAATGGTTGGAGAATTAGGTTCAGCATTTAAAAACGCTGGGGGTGGCGTTAGTTCATGGATACATGAGACAATGGGACCAAAACTTGCATATTATGCAGGGTGGACATATTGGGTAGTACATATGCCTTATATTGCATCTAAGGCATCAGGAGGACTAAAGGCTTTTAGCTGGGTTCTTTTTCAAGATTCATCGTTTTATGATTCATTAGATATAAGATTAATTCAAGTTATTACTCTTGTGGTTTTCTTATTTTTTGCTTGGGTAGCATCAAGAGGTTTAAACCCATTAAAGTCTCTAGCTACATTAGCAGGCTCATCGATGTTTATTATGTCAATATTATTTATTATCTTGATGATGGCAGCACCAGTACTTAATCCTGATGGAGGTTATCAAACAATTGATTGGAGTTTTAAAAACTTAGTTCCATCGTTTAGATTAGAATATTTTACATCTTTATCTATACTGGTGTTTGCAGTTGGGGGCTGTGAGAAGATATCACCATATGTAAATAAAGTAGAAAATCCATCTAAAGGATTTCCTAAAGGAATGATTACACTTGCAATTATGGTTATTGTTTGTGCTATTTTGGGTACAGTATCAATGGGGATGATGTTCAATGTAGCGGATATTAATGCAAACTTTGATTCATATGTAGCAAATGGTGCATATTGGTCATTCCAAAAATTAGGTCAATATTATGGTATTGGTAATACATTTATGATTATTTATGCAGTTTGTAATATGGTGGGACAACTATCTACATTAGTTATTTCAATTGATGCACCATTAAGAATATTATTGGATAATGAAGATGCAAGACAGTTTATTCCAACAAAGTTATTAAAGAAAAATAACAATGGTGCATATGTAAATGGAATTTGGTTAGTCGTGGTAATCGTTACACCACTAATTTTAGTTCCTGCAATGGGAATTAAAAGTGTTACTACGTTTTTAAAATTTTTAACACAATTAAATTCAGTATGTATGCCACTTCGTTATTTATGGGTATTTGTAGCATATATTGCTTTACGTAAAGCAATTAATAAGTTCCCTGCTGAATATCGTTTTACAAAGAATCAGGCATTTGCAAAATTCTTTGGCTGGTGGTGCTTTGGAGTTACAGCTATTTGTTGTGCTTTAGGAATGTTTAAAGGAACTCCATTTGAAATCGCTATGAATATTATTACACCAATAATTTTGGTTGGTTTAGGAGCAATTATGCCAGCACTTGCAAAACGAAATAAAACAAGTAAATAATTACGAACATATCCTTTAACGGTTGTTAAAGGATATGTTATAAAATTACCAAAAATAAGGAGGATAATGTTGATGGATAAAAAAATATCTCAAGAATTAACATCTTTTATTAAAAAGAGTCCAACAGCATTTCATGCTGTTGATAATATCAAACAATTATTAAAGGAAAATGATTATGAAGAGCTGCTAGAAGGAAAAAGATGGGAAATAGAGGCCGGTAAACGTTATTTTATATCTAGAAATAATTCTAGTATTATTGCTCTTAATATAGGAAATAAACTAGATCAATATAGTTTTAATGTTGCTGCTTCACACAGTGATTCACCAACTTTTAAAATCAAAGAAAATGCAGAGATTGAAATTAAAGGAAAGTATACACAGTTAAATACTGAAGGTTATGGTGGAATGTTGTGTGCAACATGGTTTGATCGACCTTTATCAATAGCAGGAAGGGTATTGATTCAAGATGATAACAGCTATATTACTAAACTTTTGAATATTGATCGAAATTTAGTATTGATTCCTAATGTTGCAATTCATATGAATCGCACAGTAAATGATGGTTATTCTTATAATAAACAAATTGATATGTTACCATTATTTGGTGGTAGTGATACTAAGGCAGGTGATTTAAAGAAATTAGTAGCCCAAGAATTAGGGGTTAATGTAGATGATATTTATGGTACAGACTTATATCTATATAATCGAATGGAACCGTCTATTTGGGGAGCTAATGAAGAATTTATTTCATCTCCACAATTAGATGACTTACAATGTGCCTATGCTTCTTTGCAAGGTTTCTTAAATGGATTTAATAATAAATCGATTAATGTATATGCTTGTTTTGATAATGAAGAAGTAGGTTCTGGAACAAAACAGGGTGCTGATTCAACGTTCTTATATGATGTTTTAAAGCGTGTTAATAATGCATTAGGAAAAACAGAAGAAGATTATTATCGAGCTTTAGCTTCTAGTTTTATGTTAAGTGCGGATAATGCCCATGCTTTGCATCCTAATCATCCAGAAAAAACAGATATAAATAATTGTGTTTATTTAAATGAGGGAGTAGTTATTAAGTTTCATGCAGGACAAAAGTATACTAGTGATGCACTTAGTATTGCAGTATTCAAAGGTTTATGTAAACAGGCTAAAGTTCCAGTTCAATTTTTTGCAAATCGTTCTGATAGTTTAGGTGGCAGTACTTTAGGAAATATTGCAATGGCACATGTTTCCATGAATAGTGTTGATATTGGGTTACCACAGTTAGCAATGCATTCATCATATGAAACTGCTGGAATTAAGGATACATATTATATGATTAAAGTCATGGAAGAATTTTTTAATAGTCATTTTGAAGAAACAAGTACTCATGAACTAAAGGTCACTAAATAATGAAGAAACATAAATTGACTAAAAAAGAGCTTGAGACAAAAAAGAAAGAAATACTTGAGAGATACACGATTGCTGGTCTATGGCAAACAATGTGTGGTTATATAGTATTATTATTTATAAAAGAGCTATTAACTAATAATTATTTAATTAGTTTTTCAATTGATATTTTAGTTGCTATTATTGCTTTCTATATCACAATACATAATTTAATTACCCAATATAAACTAATTAAAACTAATTGTATTTCAGTGAAACCATTTTATTTTCAAATATTTGGCTTTATTGTAGGATTATTTATAGTGATTATGACTTTCAAAAGTCCATTTGATATTTCTTTTGCAATTTTAGTAGTAGCCTTACTAACAAATAAAAGAATGTTTGAAAAAGAAATAAATGCTAATTAAAAACATTAAGTGGTAATTTAAAGTGAGTTGTGATTAAAATATATCTAACTATAGATATTCTATAAATTAATTATATTATCTTGAAAGGTTTAAAAAAGAGTCAGAAAATGTAAAAAGACTGTGTAAGTTAAGAATGTATTTCTAATTTCACAGTTTTTTTGTTTATGTTATAATTTAGGAGAAAATATGTATTTAAATAATAATATGATTTATGAGCATATTAATTCTAAAATTATATTGGTAGGAAATGATAGATTTTTCAAATTTATAATTACAAGTTTAAACTAAGTTTTTTTATTGTTTGTATGAATAAAATATTTTATAGGAAATGAGATATATGGTATTAATAGGCAGATAAATAAAGAAAAAGTAAAGATATTTAAAAAATTATAATCTTAATGATGTTTATATAGATGAAAAAATTGACGAAGAAAATAATGTTCTATCTTATGATTTAGAGTGAAAAAAGTTCACTCTTTTAATTTACAATTCTAAATCACGATTGATGTGCTAATAATAAAATGTTGATATTTTAGTTTAAACTTTGATGTGGGAATAACAACTGGAAGCATGATTTGAATAATTATTTTTGGATATAAAAACGGAATTTTTAGTACAACAGTAACTGAAATAGATTTATTATTTTTAGTTATCTGTTTTATTTATGGTATAATTTTTATTCAGTTATTTGTAGTGTCAATTAGTATATGATTGTAAAAAGATTTAGTGATACTTTATATTGATATATATTATAATTGTATGGATGATTGAAACTGTAATCCTATTAAATAAAAATAGCACATAAACCTCAAAGAAGTCTAAGTGCTATTGTTTTAGTATTTAAAGCAGTTAATGCATTATATGACACATCTAATTTTCAATTGGTTCAAAATCTACAACACCATGTTTACATAGAGGGCAGATATAATCATCAGGTAACGTATCTCCTTCATAAATATATCCACATATCTTACATACGAATCCTTTTTTACCTTCAGTATTAGGTTTTGGTTTAACATTTTCTTGATAATATGTATAACTCATTGTATCTTTATCTGACATCACTCGAGCTTCAGTTACCTTACAAATGAACATTCCATGAGTATCTAAATCAACATACTTTTCTACTTCTAGAGACATAAAAGCATTGATATACCGAGGTAAAAATGGGAGCCCATTATCAGAATATAGAGGTTTAAAGTCAATGAATTTATCAGTAGTTCGACCACTTTGGAAACCAAAACGTTCAAAGATACTAAATGGTGCTTCAATTGATAAACAATTTACATTTAATTTTCCTGTTTGTTTAATTACATGATGAGAATAATTTTGTTTATTAATATTAACAGCTATTCGATTAGGTGAATCACTGACTTGTGTAACAGTATTAACAATTAATCCATTATCCTTTTTACCATCATTGCAGGTTACGACATATAGACCATATCCAATTCTAAATAAAGCGCTCATATCATGTTTATTAGCTTTATCATCTGATTGCGCAATATAATCACGACATAATTCTTCTGATAATTTTTCAATAGCTTCAATACTATCAGTTTTAAGTGCTGATTTTATAGTTACAGTAGTATCAGCAAAAGTAATTTTTTTACATTCTGAAAACATTTCTTTCATTACTTTAACAGCTAAAGGTGACCATGAACCATTTTCAATTAATGCAATTGTACGATTCTGGAAGTTTCTTTCAGTTAGATGATGAATAAACTCTTTCATAAAAGGAAAAACATCGGTATTATATGTAGTGGTTGCTAAAACTAGTTTACCATAACGAAAAGCATCTTCAACAGCCTCAGCCATATCATCACGTGCTAAATCGTGAATCGCTACCTTTGGACAACCTTTTTCTTCTAATTTTGCAGCTAAAAGTTCAACAGCTTTCTTTGTGTTTCCATAAATAGAAGTATATGCAATTACAATACCCTCGCTTTCGACACTATAAGAAGACCAGATATCATATAAATTAATATAATAACCTAAATTTTCATTTAATACAGGGCCATGAAGCGGACAGATTATTTGAATATCTAAATTAGCAGCTTTTTTTAGTAAAGCTTGTACCTGAGCACCATATTTTCCAACAATACCAATATAATAGCGTCGTGCTTCACAAGCCCAATCTTCTTTTACATCATTAGCACCAAATTTTCCAAAACCATCAGCTGAAAATAAAACTTTATCTTTGGCGTCATAAGTAACCATTACTTCTGGCCAATGTACCATTGGGGCAAATACAAAAGTTAAAGTATGTTCACCTAAACATAGAGATTCTCCATTTTTAACTTCTTTTCTTTTTACTGATGCATCTAAAGTAAAAAATTGATCTATCATAGTAAATGTTTTTGCATTAGCCACAATTGTAGCATTTGGGTATGTTTTAATAAAATTTTGAATATTTGCAGAATGATCAGGTTCCATATGTTGAACGATTAAATAATCAGGTGTTTTATTATTTAAAACATCAGCAAGATTATCTAACCATTCATGAGTAAAATTAATATCTACAGTATCCATTACTGCAATTTTTTCATCCATTATTACATAAGAGTTATAAGCCATACCATTTGGAACAACATATTGTCCTTCAAATAAGTCAACATTATGGTCATTAACTCCTACATAAAGAATATCTTTTGAAATTTTCATAGTTCTCTCCTTATCTTACTAAATAGTTCACTAAAATTATAGTACATTGTTTTTTTTAAATCAATGAATTCGCTCTACTTATTAATTAATAAAAACTTCATCAAAAGTATTATGGGATAATTATATAAATAATATTATAATAAGAATAAAAATTTTTTATAGTACCTATAGTATTTAATTATTTTAATAAAAGGGGAGATAATAATAAAATTAAAAGTTTTGTGTTTTAATTTGAGTAAATCTATTTATATAAAATATATATTTAAATTATTTGTTGATAAATATAGATTTAAAATGATAGAATTATAAAAGAAATTAAAGAATCAGAGAGTTTGTCAGTTATTAGAGGTTATAAGATATATTGATTAAGGTAGTCTTTTTAAAGAGTTAAAATTGATTGTTGTAGATGATATTAAATGTCCTTTAGTGAACAAATATTATTTTAAATAAATATTTTTAGTTTATAATAAAGCGATAGATTAATATGATATAAAAAGGAGATAAGTTAAATGCTTCAAATACAAAAAATAAAAAAAGAATATATTATTGGAAATTTGCATCAAACAGCATTAAATGGGATTACTTTAAATTTACGTGATAATGAATTTGTTGCAATTCTTGGGCCAAGTGGATCAGGAAAAACGACACTTTTGAATATAATTGGTGGTCTAGATCATTATGATAGTGGAGATTTAATTATTAATGGAATTTCAACTAAAAAATATAAAGATCGCGATTGGGATTCTTATAGAAATCATACTATTGGATTTGTATTTCAAAGTTATAACTTGATTCCCCATCAGACAGTTTTAGCTAATGTTGAGCTGGCTTTAACAATATCTGGTATATCAAAAAGTGAACGACGAAAACGAGCCATTGATGCTTTAAAACAGGTAGGATTAGAAAAACATGTGTATAAACGTCCTAATCAGATGTCTGGTGGACAGATGCAGCGAGTGGCTATTGCCCGTGCATTAGTAAATGATCCAGATATTCTTTTGGCAGATGAACCAACTGGGGCACTAGATAGTGATACAAGTGTTCAGGTTATGGAATTACTGAAAAAAGTAGCTAAAGACCGCCTGGTTGTAATGGTAACTCATAATCCAGAATTAGCTCAAAAGTATGCTAATAGAATTGTAAAAGTACGTGATGGAAATATTGTTGATGATACTAATCCTTTTAAAATTAATGTTTCTAATCAATCTTTTGCTGAACATAAAAATATGGGTAAGGCATCAATGTCATGGCTAACATCATTATCACTTAGTTTTAATAATCTCAAAACTAAAAAGGCAAGAACGATTTTAACATCTTTTGCTGGATCAATTGGAATTATTGGAATTGCTTTGATTCTTTCTCTTTCTAATGGAGTAAATCAATATATTCAATCAATTGAAGAAGAAACACTTTCAGAATATCCTTTACAAATTCAAAGTACTGGTTTCGATATAACATCAATAATGACTGATGTTCATTCAAATCAAGATAAAGATGAAAAAGATGATACTAAAATTTATGTTTCACAGATGATAACAAATATGTTTTCTAAGATAGGTTCTAATGATTTAACTTCATTAAAAGATTATCTAGATAGTGGAAAGAGTGATATTAAAAAGTATACTAATGCAATTGAATACAACTATAATATTGCCCCACAAATATACACTATTAATTCTGAAAATATTAGGCAGGTAAATCCTGATAAATCTTTTTCATCTTTAGGGTTAGGTTCTTCAACAAATTCTAATAGCTTGATATCTTCGATGATGAGTACAGATGTTTTTTATCCTATGCCTAGTAATCTAGATCTTTATAAAGATCAATATGATATAAAGGCTGGAAACTGGCCTAAAAGTTATAATGAGTGTGTAGTAGTATTGAGTAAAAATGGTAATATTAATGATTTTATGCTTTATACATTAGGATTACGTGATTACTCAGAACTTGATAAAATGATTGAACAGTTTTCAAAAGAAGAATCAGTAGAAATTCCTGATAATAGTACTTCCTATTCATATAAGGATATTTTAGGAATTGAATTTAAACTTGTTAATGCTGCTGATTATTATCAATATGATAGTAATTATAATGTTTATAAAGATAAAAAAGATGATCAAAATTATATGAAAAATTTAATTGAAAATGGTGAAGATATTAAAATTGTTGGGATTGTTCAGCCTAAAGATTCAGCAACTGCAACAATGTTACAATCAGGAATCGGGTATCCTGCGGCTTTAACTACCCATGTGATTAAACAAGCAGCATCAAGTGAGATAATCAAAAAACAGTTAGACAATCCTAATATTGATGTTTTTACAGGTAAAGATTTTAATGATAAAAATAAAAATCAATTAGATTTAAATTCATTGTTTACTGTTGATGAAGAGATATTAAAGAGTGCGTTTACTTTTGATCAAAGTAAACTTTCTATGGAAGATTTAGATTTAAGTCAGATTAAATTGGATTCTTCTATCTTACCAACAATAGATGTGAATGATATTTTTAGTGATATGAAAATAAATATATCACAAGATAATATTGAAAGTTTTACTAAAGCTATTATAACTCAGTTTCAAGAGTATTTAAAAGAAAATGAATTAATAGATCCAACTAAAATAAATGAGTATTTTAGAGCTTTTTTACAAACTGAGCAAGTTCAAAAGTTATTTCAAGATGAAATGGTTAAAATTATACAGACAAGTGGTTTAACTGAGCAGTTTGAAAATCAATTGCAAATAGTTATGGCTCAATATACTGATACAATAAGTAAATCATTACAACAGTAGATAAATGTACAAATAACTAAACAAATGGATAATCTTGCTTACAGTATGCAAGATGCAATTAAAATAGATACAAGTGCATTTGCTAAAGCAATTAAGATGAATATGAACGAAGAAGAGTTAACAGAATTAATGATGTCTCTGATGACTTCAGAAGTATCTTCTTATGATGGGAATCTTAAAAGTTTAGGATATGTGGATTTTAATAAACCAAGTGCAATAAATATTTATCCTAAAGATTTTGAAAATAAACAAAATGTAATTAATATTTTAGATAAATATAATAATGATATTAAAAATGTTGATGAAGATAAAGTAATTTCTTATACAGACTATGTTGGTACATTAATGTCATCAGTTACTGATATTATCAATGTAATTAGTTATGTATTAATTGCTTTTGTAGCAATATCATTGATTGTATCTTCAATTATGATTGGTGTAATTACTTATATTAGTGTATTAGAGCGTAAAAAAGAAATTGGGATATTGCGAGCAATTGGAGCTTCAAAGAGAAATATTTCTCAAGTTTTTAATGCTGAGACTTTTATTATTGGTCTATTGGCAGGAGTTTTAGGGATAGTTATAACATTATTATTACTAATTCCTGGTAATACATTAATTCATGAGATAGCTGGAAATACAAGTGTCAGTGCTGCTTTACCAATTGGTGGAGCTTTCATCTTGATAATTTTAAGTGTTATTTTAACAATGATTGGGGGCTTGATTCCATCTAAAAAAGCTGCACAAGAAGATCCAGTAGCAGCGCTTCGCAGTGAATAATCTTAAAAGAGTTTATTATTTATTTGAATTGGATTTTCTTATTTAATTGTTATTATCAAAATTTTTAATAAAATTGTTTGAAAATTGAAGTATAAAAAGTGGAGAGAGATTATAATATGATAAAGAAAAAAATAGGTATTGGTACGATATCATTACTTTTAGTTATATTTGCTTTTATTTGGAGTTTTAATGTATTAGATTTTTGTATAGGTGATAAAGTATTGGATTTTTTTAATATCCCAACATGGTCTGGTAATGGAAATGAGCAACAGATTGTAGATGCATTTTTCATAGTTACATTTACAAAAGATGGACAGAGTATTCATTATACTGTTTTTTATTCATTTATTTTATTGTTTCCTGCTCTAGTTTTGGCAGTAAAAAATAAAAATGATTTATTTACAGATATTGGAAAATGGTTAGCAATAATTTTTATTACATTATTAATAATAAGTCCTTTGTTGATAATTTAGTATTTTAAAATTAAAGAAGTTTTATATGAAATTAAAAGCAACTGTAACAGTTGATTAGTTACTGATATGTATTTAGATATAGAGAAAATATATGATAGAAAGATATTGTATGAATGTGCAGTATCTTTTTATGACAATAAAATATTTCATTTCTATTTGATTATTTTGTATTTATCTGTTTGTGATTTGTTGCATAAATAATACTTTAATATTTATTTGTAAATGTGATAATCATAAAGATTTTTTGAAAAGCAGCACTAATATAGTTGTAATAGTAAGTAGCTTTTTTCTAAGAGGTAAAAATAATCTACTAATATTATGTTTGATTATGATCTTTGTTTCTTCACTTTTTTTTAGAATAATATAAATAGTTACAAGCTACAGTTTTATAATTAGAGTATTTTAATTTTTTTGTTATAGAAAATGGAAACTAATATGATTGATAAACAAGTTAATTTTTAAATGATAAAGTATAGTTTATTTTTGTTATTATAAAATAATTATCTTAAATATATTTGTTACGTATTTTTAAAAAAATAATAAAAAAACTTGCCTTGAAGTATACTTTAGGTATTATAATTATCTTGAAAGGAAGGACAGATATGAATAATAAAAAATTAGGTTTTGGATTAATGCGCTTACCTGCTTTAGATCCTGATGATCCAGCGAAAATTGATATAGAGCAAACAAAAAAGATGGTAGATATTTTCTTGGAAAGAGGATTTACTTATTTTGATACAGCTTGGATGTACTGTGGTTTTGCAAGCGAAAATGCAACTAAAGAAGCTTTAGTCAAACGTCATCCACGTGATAGCTTTACTCTTACTACAAAGCTTCATGCTGGGTTTATTGAAACTAAAGAAGATCGTGATCGAATTTTTAATGAACAGTTAAGGAAAACAGGAGTAGAGTATTTCGACTATTATTTATTGCATGATATTAATACTCATAGTATTGAAACATATGAAAAATTAGATTGTTTTAATTGGATAATAGAAAAGAAAAAGCAGGGATTAGTAAAAACAATAGGATTTTCTTTTCATGATGGTCCAGAGTTATTAGATAAGGTTTTGACAGAACATCCTGAGTTTGAATTAGTTCAGTTACAAATTAATTACTTAGATTGGGATAGTGAAGGGGTACAATCACGAAAATGTTATGAAATAGCAACTAAACATCATAAGCCTGTTATTGTTATGGAACCTGTAAAAGGGGGAACATTGGCTAATGTTCCAGAAGAGGTTGAAAAAAAATTTAAAGATTATGCACCCCAAATGTCAATTTCTTCATGGGCAATACGTTTTGCTGCCAGTTTAGATAATGTAGTCATGGTTTTAAGTGGAATGTCTAATATGGAACAGTTATTGGATAATACTAATTATATGAATGAACTTAAACCTTTAAATGATGAAGAGTATAAATTAATTGATCAAGCAGTAATGGCTATTAATTCAACTATTAAAATACCTTGTACAGCATGTTCATATTGTACAGATGGTTGTCCTATGAATATTAATATTCCAAAATACTTCTCTTTATATAATGCGGATTTGCAAGAGGTTGCCCAAAAGGGATGGACACCACAAGGTGAATATTATGATAACTTAACTAAAACATTTGGTAAGGCAAGTGATTGTATAAGTTGTGGTCAATGTGAAAATGTTTGTCCACAACATTTAAATATTATTGAAGGTCTTAAAGAAGTTGCGAATCATTTTGAAAAATAGATGAATTATTTAAGAAAGATGCTCTATAGGTAGAAATTAGTCTTATTTTACTAATTTCTATCTTTTATATTTATAGTAATGTTTTTTACTCAATAAGAATGAGATAAGTTATGGAGAATAAAAATGAAAGTTGATAATATATTTGATAATTATTCTGTTAACAAAAATGCTTTAAGTGACTATGGTTTTATTAAAATAAAAGATGGGTATTGTTTAAAAAAGGATTTAGAAAATTTTGATTTTTATGTAAAGTTTATTATTGGTAATAATACATTTGATGTTAAAGTATTTGAAGCTAATGGTGAAGAATATCTACCATTTTATATAAAAAAAGCCAGGGGAAGTTATAGTAAAAAAATTAAAGAAGCTGTAAAATTAATGATTAATGATATTATTTGTCATTGTTTTGAAAGTATTAATATTAGAGAAGAGTTATTAAGATATTTAAAAAAGAAATATGATACTAATCCTAATTATCCTTGGAAAAGGGATCCAACTTCTATTACTTTAAAAACTAATGTGACTAATAAATGGTATGGATTAATCATGAATATCCCTTATAAATCATTGAAAATTGAAAAAGAAGGAAAAATAGATGTTCTAAATGTGAAGAATAAACCAGCTAAAATAGAGCGTTTAATTGATTTTAAGCATTATTTTCCTGCCTATCATATGAATAAGAAATATTGGATAAGTATCTTACTTGATAGTACAATTGATTTAAATAGTGTAATGAATCTTTTAGATGAAAGTTATGAAATTGTTGATTTAAAAAATAGTTAGCCAAATAAATTTATTTGACTAACTATTTTTTGTAAATATAAAAGACTGTTTGATTTTCTAGTAAAAATATATTTTTAAAACTTTTTGAGTATACTCAAGTCTATGATTGTCTTTAAGATATTTTAAAACAGTTGTTTGTAGATGAAAATTTAATTATTGTCGCTTAAAAGCTACTTAATAATATTTGTGTTTTAGTAACTATTTATATCTGATCACTGTACATTTTTATTTGTTATTGGATGTTGGATTTTTATCTAATTCAATTTATAAAAATGATTATTGTAATGCCTTTTGCAAATCAGAAATATATTGTCTTTGTTGTTTTTGTAAAAATAATTTTACAAATGGTTTCATAAATAGCTTTTTTGCGGTTATATTTTCTATAAAATAAATTTCTGTTTGACCGTGATTTTCTTTGAAAGAACCAGACCAATGTCCCTTCATATTACTATTTTCCATATCAAATTCCCAACGTTGATAGGGCTCAAAGGCAGTAATTGTAAATTTGGTTGCAAAACCATCTTTTGTATATTCAATAAATTGATACTTATTTAATACTTCGATTTTATTTAAATCACTACGCCATTGATATTTCTCTAATGATGTAACTACATCCCATACTATTTTGATGTCGTTTGGAAATAATGCTTTTATTTTAACAACAGCCATATTTTTCTCCTATTTATTTTTAATTATTATGGTGGTTTTTATAATTATACTTTTATTCACTGGTGAAATCAAGATTATATCAATAGTGATTTTACACATATAGAACAGTTTTTTATTTTATTTTGTTATATATTATGATGTATTTGTCTTTATAGTATTAAAAATTATGTAAAATAGTATAAGGGAAAAAGGTATGATAATAGAGTAATAAATACTTATGAAATTACGTATTTCTAATATAAATAATTAGATATAGGTTGTTGAAATATACTAATTTGTTATAATTGAATTAGAAGAAAAGAAATAATTAATGCAAGATTAGGCATATTTAGTATAAATGATTATAATTTAACTACTTATATTGTTGTAAAAGTTAGAATATTTAAATTTTTATTAATAATAAATTATATATAGGTTTTAAGAATGTTAGTATGAAAGTAGTTTAAAAAAAGTATTTTGGATTTAATTAAAGATAATTTTTATTAAGAGGGATAAGTTTATGAATAAAATTTGTTATTAACTTAAAATGTATTTATATATTTATGTCTGTATAATAAAGAGGGACGAAAGTGAGGGTTCTTATGAGTGTAATTGAAATTAAAAATTTAAATAAGGATTATGGAAATAATAAAGGAATATTTGATATTAGTTTTAAAATTGAAAAAGGGGAAGTGTTTGGCTTTTTAGGGCCTAATGGTGCTGGTAAGACTACTACGATTCGCCATCTTTTGGGTTTTATTATTCCACCTATTGATACTTGTATAATTGAAGGATTAGATTGTAGTAAAGATATTGCCGAAATTCAAAAGAAGATTGGGTATATTCCTGGAGAGATTAATTTAATGGAGAATATTACAGGAATGCAATTTATTAAATTTATGGCTGAGTATCGTGGAATGAAGGATCTTGGTCGGGCTGAAGAAATTATTAATCGTTTTGATCTTAATCCTCATGGTAAGATTAAAAAAATGTCTAAAGGAATGAAACAAAAAGTTGGCTTAGCAGTAGCGTTTATGCATGATCCAGATGTTTTAATTTTGGACGAGCCAACTAGTGGACTTGATCCTTTAATGCAAAATAAATTTGTAGATTTAATTAATGAGGAAAAGAAACGTGGTAAAACTATTTTGATGTCATCACATATGTTTGAAGAAGTAGAAAAGACATGTAATCGAGTAGGAATTATTAGACAAGGAAAAATGGTTAGTATTGATGATATCGATGCATTACAAAATACAAAACAGAAAATTTATATTATAACATTTAAAAATATTGAAGATGTTCATAAATTTAAAAATGAGCAGTTTTCATTTAGGAAAATAAAAGATAATATCGTTGAAGTAATTATAAAAAATGAGATTAATGAATTAATAAGATGCTTAGAAAAATATAATCTTATTAGTTTAGATATAGTGCATCAAAGTTTAGAAGAAATCTTTATGCAGTTTTATGGAGGGGATTGTAATGTTTAATAAAGCTCTATTTAAATTAGAATGGAAATCAAATTATAAGATTTTAATTATTTTTGCTTTGATTTTAACCATGTATACAACTGTTATGTTAACAATGTATGATCCAAAATTAGGAACTGCATTAGAAACTTTTGCAGAAACCATGCCTGAAATTATGGCTATGATAGGGATGAGTGGAACTCCAACGAATTTGATCGATTTTCTTTCTACTTATTTATATGGATTGATTATGATTGTATTTCCATTAATTTTTGGAGTTCTGTTATCATTACGATTGATTGTTAAAAAAGTAGATAATGGAGTTATGAGTTATCTGCTTAGTAGTGGTGTTGAGCGTAAATCTGTATGGTTTACTCAAATGTTAGTTATTATAACGAATGTGTTTATTTTAATAGGTTATTGTACAATATTAGGGATTGTTTTGAGTGAAATAATGTTTCCTGGTAAATTAGATATTGGAGCATATATAACTATTAATGTTGGAACATTAATTTTACAACTTACATTATCTGGTATTTGTTATATGTGTTCTTGTATTTTTAATGAATATCGCTTAGCTGCATTATTTGGTTCTGGTATTCCAATTATCTTTATTATGATTCAGATGTTATCAAATATGCAAGGAAGTATGGAGTGGCTTAAATATATAACATTATTAACTTTATTTGATCCTGTAAGTTTAATTGCTGGTAATAGTGAAGGATATATTATGTTAGGTATTTTAAGTATTGTAGCTTTTGTTTGTTATATTTTAGGATTAGTTGTTTTTAATAAGAAAAGTATGTCTTTATAAAATTCTTAATATTGTAAAAAAATAAATCACTTCTAAAGATTTTTTAGAATATACTTTATTTTAATGAAAATGATGATTTAAATTTATTAATTAGGTGTCTGAAAAAAGAGATTAATATATTATTAAGGGATTTTATAGAATATCCAATGAGATGGCATGCGATATTAAATTATTTCCATTAAACGATTATTTTTTAGATGTAAAAGTTTTAATGGAAGATGGGCAATGGATTAAGAATTATAAAAGTATTTGTAAATTTTTTTAATGCAGTATATTTGGGACTATTTAAAAAAGTATTTACTATTATTTGTTGGAATAAATGCTATACTATGGATAAGGAAAATTAATTGTTATAAAATCAACTAAAAATATTGATTTAGTTGATAAAAATAATGTTATTCTTTCTTAAATTATTGATGATAAGTTAGAAGAAGTAGAAAAAGAATTACGAAGAAGGAAGAACTCATACTGAAGAAGTAAAGCAATTATTTAATAAAAAAATATGGATTTGAATTATAGGATGTGTTATACAGATTTAGCAATTAATAAAAATTTAGATATAATTAAATTACATCTAAATTTTCTGTTTGTTATTTTAAAATATCATCAATATAATTATAGAAAACTTAGAAGTTATGGAGGTAGCGACATGAAATTTAAAAATCCTATGTTGGTAGTAACTGATATAGAAAAATCAGTTGAGTTTTATAAAAAGGTTTTTGGGCTTCATGTAATTATGGATTTTGGAGCAAATAAAACTTTAACAGGCGGATTGGCTTTGCAAACAGTTGAAACATATAAAGATTTTATTGGTACAAATGATATTTCTTTTGGCGGCAACAATTTTGAAATTTATTTTGAAGAAGATGATTTTGATAAGTTTGCTGATAGGCTGAAAGAATATGACATTGAATATGTCCACCCTATTATAGAACATTCATGGGGACAACGTGTAGTCCGTTTTTATGATCCCGACAAGCATATTGTTGAAGTTGGAGAAAATATGAAAATAGTTTGTAAGCGTTTCTTAGATAGTGGTATGACACCAGAGCAGGTTGCGGAATTTATGAACGTACCTATGAAATTTATTAAGGCTTGTATGAGATAACTTCCAATTTATGGAGCAGATTATATTTATGGTTTGTTCTTTTTTTAGAATAATGTATCCACTTAAAAAATAAAAAAAGGTTTCTTATTCTATTGATAATTAAATACAATAGATTTCAAACCCTTTTTTTATTTAATCACATTTTCCAAAATACTGATATTAACTAGTTTTTAGTTTAGTATAAGTATCTAGTGTTTCAATTATTAACAAGTTTAGTTTATCTAAGCATGTTTTAGATAGCTTGGTAAAATTATCATATTTTTTATCTAAATCAAAACCATGTTCTATTCCACTTATATACTTATCTTCAACTTTTATATTGTATTGGGCTGTTATACCAGAAACTTCTACTTCTTTAGACTTTTCAGTTTCGCTATTGATCACTTGTATATTTTCATATAAATAATATTTTACATTAACGCTATAGCTCCCATATTCAAAAGTATCTTCTAAAGTATCTACAGCATTAAGCATTCTATAATTGGTAAATAAATCTGTTAACTCATTAGTTATCGTAAATATATTACCACAAGTTATACCAACCTTTTTATTATTTACTTTCACTTCCTGACCTTTGCATGTATTATCGGTAGTAGTCGAAAGCTTATCAAAGTTCATATATTTTGAAAAATTTCCTAGTTCAGATTCACAATTAACATCACGACCAGTTTTAGCACTTAATCCGTGTGGTACACCACACGCAGAAATTAGGATTAAAACTAATATAATAATACAAATTTTATTTATCTTTCTCATTTTTTTGTCAAGGAAACTGTCATTAGTATACAGCGGAATTGAAATCTCCTTTCTAAATAATTTTCCTTGCTTATACAATTCCATAGATTTCTATATATTAATTAATTTTAATATCCAAGAGATACCGCTCCCATAGCCCAAGAACTAGTGATTTCTTTTTTATAATTACCCCAATTATCAATGCATTTATAATAGCCAACATATACACCAGTTTCTTTATACTGATATGCAGTAACCCAATGGTTTCCGTATGATGAACCAAAGGAACTTAACAATCCTACACAAACTGGACGGTTTGAAATACAATTGCTTTTAACTGTAGAAAAAGGATTTGTACTCATACTAGTTGCTTTGATATATTTATTAGGACTGTATTTACTGATAAAACCTCGTATTCCAGTGGCAACCGTTGAAGGTATTGTAGATGTAGCAAAAGGTGTCTCTGCAATCATTTTTGTAATAAGTGATCCTGGTGAACTGCTATTTTGTTTACGTACATTATCAGGAATCACATCATATCCAACATAATCATCAAAATATGCCATCATAATAGATGCAGCAGTTGGTCCACAAACGTTACTTGTATTCCTCCAACTTGTACCATTATATCTAGAAAATCTTGATTCTGATGCACCAACCCAACTTCCAGATGCATGTATTTTCAAAGACACAGGTACACAATTATTTAAAAATTCTGTATTTAATTTTTTTAAATTTTCTATATTATTATCAGTTATATTGCTCATACGAAGATTAGGGTAAATTATCTGATTAGTATAAATATCTACTATTGAGCCATTGCTCTTAAACAAATAATTCATTGGACCATAGTATAATAATGTGTCATTCATATTGTTTTTATAAGGATTTGAGTTTTCCGTTAATGAATATTCAGAAATTGTTTTATTTTTAATCCCCGAAATAATATAGCCGTTATTGTCAGTAATAATTAAAGCATAAGATTCATTATTTTCAATATCCAAAAGTATTTTATGGCTTTTAAAATTTAATTTAGATATTTCAATTTCTTTGCTTAGAAGACAAACTTGGTCCTTAATATCGCTTAAATAGTTATCAGTCAAATCAGTCGATGCATTAACACTTTGGATTGGCAACATATAACAAGTTAGACAAAATGTTAATGTAAATAGTAATATTTTTTTCATTATTTGCATCATTCCCTTTGCTCTTTTTTTTGTTAGAAAGTACTTTCTATAATTTAATAATAACATAATATATTCTAAAGTCAAGAATACATAGATAATCTAGGTATTGTATCCTATATACTGTATACTAAAAGTAACTTAACGTTAAGGATGATGTAAATGTTAAATAAAAATAATTTATATAAATTAGAAATGTTATTATTAGGTATTTTAATAAAACAGGATTGCTATGGATATGAAATAACTAAATTAATTAAAAATTATTCTAATGATCTAATAGTTATTAAAGATGGTACTATGCATCTCATCTTATACAAATTATTAGATGAAAGGTTTATCTCTTGTTATGATAAAGTAGTAGCACGAAAAGTACGTGTTTATTACCATATTGAACCCGCAGGAATAGATAAATTTAAATCAATGGTTATTGATTTCGATAACATGTTAAAAGGTATAAATAATATTATAAGATAATGGTAACAGGGAAGAGAGAATGAAAAACAGTAATGCAAAAGATAAATACTTTAAAGACATAAAAACATTATTATCAATTAGAGGTACTCAAGAAAAAGAGTATTTAGCAAAAATCAATAAAAATTTAGATAAATATCAATTTGACAATCTCAACAGTTCGTATAATGACTATATCAAAGAATTTGGAACCGCCAAAGATATTGTAGTAGCATATCCGCAAAATTGTAATGAAGATTATTTAATATCAAAATTAAGAATAAGAAGTATATTCATTAAAGTAATCACTTTTTAGAAGACAACTACAATACAGCAAAAAAAGAACATATTTGGGATTCAGAAACAACTATTATAGAAGAGTGATAAATATAAAAAAGATAATTATAATGTTACTGAGTGTTGCATTTATTTTTCCGTATACTTCAGTTAATGTTAATGCACTAGAATATAACAAAATAGAATATTTAGATAATGGATATTATAACAACAATCAATGAGGAAACTGTTCTAAGATCTACAGAAACGAAAATAGGAACAAAAACAAAAAAATATTATAACAGCAACGATCAAGTAATGTGGTCAGTTTCTGTACGTGGCACTTTTATTTATACAGGTAACAGTAGTAAATGCACTGCTACTGTTTTTACAACTTGTCCTGAAAGCACATGGAGAATTATTGGTCCTATGTCAAGAATTCGGACTAACTAAATGTAAGAAATTTAGTTAGTTTGT
>ERZ777306.1065-NODE-1065-length-47304-cov-14.759953_pt1 | contig 47304 bp, 49 predicted proteins | sample MGYA00374966_ERZ777306 | MGnify/ENA primary metagenome ERZ777306 (study PRJEB29329, sample SAMN06343882) | mouse gut metagenome | isolation source: Mouse cecum | place: Austria: Vienna | collected 2014-11-15 ... | reverse complement strand
GAAAAATACAGTCATACGAACATTTAATATTTGTCAAATTACATACACCTCTTTAGTAATATTATATGTTTTTTTTCATTATATATACTATGAAAAATATATAACGATGCTTATGAAAAAATATTGTAAATAAAATTGTTTTATAATTTTGTTTTGTATTCATTACAGTATGTAGTTAGAGGACATGATTCACATTTTGGGTTTCTGGCAATACATGTATATCGACCATGCCATACAAAAAGATGGTTTACGTCAACCCAGTCCTCTTTTTTTAATTGTTTTAATAAATCTTGTTCAATTTTTTCTGGATCATTTTCTTTTGAAAAACCTATTTTATTTGAAATTCTACGAGCATGAGTATCTACAGCAATACCTTGCGCATCATGAAATGCTTCTAACATAATTACGTTTGCGCTTTTTCTACCAACTCCAGGTAGTTTCATTAAATCTTCCATATTATTTGGAACAATACCATTATAATCGTTTACTATTTTTTGACTACAGGCTAAAGCGTTTTTAGCTTTATTTTTATAAAAACCACAAGGATGTATGATTTCTTCTAATTTTTTTAAATCAATTTTTGCTAATTTTTCTGGTGTTCCATAATCTTTAAAAAGTAGAGGAGTGGTTTTGTTTACTCTTTCATCAGTACATTGAGCAGATAACATAACAGCTATTACTATTTGAAAGGGCGTTTCAAAATCTAAACTACATGTGGCTTCTGGATAAGACTTTCTTAAAATTTCTAAAATTTCACTTGCTTCTTTTTTTGTTTTCATTTTTACTTCCTATTTTTACATAATATTGAACATTATTATACACTAAATAATATATTATATAAAGGGATAGGGGGATAAAAAATGTTAAGAGGGCTTAAAAAAACAATTGCGGTTTGTTTAATTGGTTTTGGTGTAGGAACAATAATGGTGTTATTATTACCAGCAAGTTGGTGGCTTGTGATTATTGGAACTATTATGATTTTAGTGGGAATTATGTGGCTATCTTGTTAGAATATTTTATAGAAAAGAGGTTTGAAATGTATGAAGGTTGTTGTTAAAAAATCTCCAAAGTTTTTACGTGGTTTTTTAAAATTAATTTTTGGAATAAAAGGAAACTAAGAAAGGTAAAAAAAGAGTGTGGCTTTTTACCACACAATTTATTTTAACTTTAATATATACTATGCTCTTTTTACTTTTCCAGAACGTAAGCATTTAGCACATACTGTTATTCTTTTTGGTTGACCATCAACTATAGCTTTAACTGTTCTTAAATTTGGTCTAAAAGTTCTTGTTGATCTTTTACTAATATGAGAACGAGTGATACTTAATTGATTTCCAAAATTTATATTTTTATCACAAATTGCACATTTTGCCATGACTTCACGCACCTCCATTTAATTTATTAAACTGACTATTAGATACTATAACACAGTTTATAAAAAAAAACAAGGGGTAACTTTAAAAAATGTGTATATATAAGACTTTTTTAAGTCAAAAAAGAAGGCGGGGAAGCATTATTGTATGCTTCCTCGCTTCTTGATGTGCTATAGGATGTGTTAAAAATTGATGTGTTCGGCAATTTCCTGAATTATTTCTGCTGGTTCGTTGAAGGCAGAAGTGATTTGCCTGAGTTTGTTTTGATCAAATTCTTCAAGCATTTTACCGGTTAGTAAAGCAGTCTCAAAAAATGCTTCAACAACGGTTTTGTCTTCAAACAAGCAGGGAATAAATGCATAGTGATTTATGCTATTAGGTGCATCGAGAAAAAAGATATCGTTGTCACTAATAAAACAATCATCTGCAGGAATTTGCTTAATCTGGGAATTAGAAATGTACCGAGAAATTTTCTGAAAATCAAGTGGTTTGTATTCCCGAAATAGTGCTTTTGAATCAGCTGACGAAGTGATGAATCCTTTTTTACATAATACCTTGTATAGTCTTTGGTTAGAGCTGAAAATTTCGCTTTTACCATTGATTGATAAGATATATACATCTGCTGTTCTTAAAGGATAGATAAGCAGATTTACAGATTCATTTTCAAGGCTGAGTCCAATTGACAGTACATCAGTGTAAAATTTTCTAGTTGCGGGTCCTATGCTTTGTGGATCGATATCGACAAGACATTCTGGTGATACTTTATATTTATCAGGAAGTCTTTTAGTAGATATAATCCGTGCAAAGCGTGTTATGAATGCACGTGGTTTCATTTATGAAATACCTCCAAACAATTAATATAGGTATTATATCATAAATTATGTAAACAATAAAGAGAAGTTTGATTTATATTGTATTTTTTTGTAGACAGTTTTGATTATCAAATGTTAAAATTAAATAGATAATTATAATGTAGGAGATAAAATGAAGAAAAAAATATTATTAATTATTATAATACTATTGCTGGTTATATTTGTAGGATTGGCTTTATTTGCTGCTAAAATGCATTATGAAAAGATAAATCAAGAAGAAATAAATTCATCTATTCATGGCGTAGTAATTGGTGAAAAAGTGCCTTTTTATAATAAAGCAGAAGTGGATAATGTGAGGCAAATTAAGTTGTTAGAAAAGGGTGAAAATGTATATATTTTAGATGAGTTTGAAGCATATGACATAGAGTGGTATAAAATTAAAGTTGATGGAAAAATTAATGGATATGTTCGTGCTGAGAATATAGATTATTATAAAGAAATAAATTCAGAGAAGGTTTTAGTTTCAGATGTTTCACAATTTAATAAAGACAAAAATTTCAAAGATAGTAAAGAATTTGAAGTGTTTTTATTAGAAAATAAAATAAGTTATGTATATATTCGAGCAGGTGGAAGAGGCTATGGAGAAAAAGGTAATTTTTATACTGATGAAAATTATCAAATGTATGTAGAAGCATGTGAATATTTAAATGTTCCATATGGATTTTATTTTTTAGAAGAAGCACTTAATTCAAAAGAAATTGACGAAGAAGTAGAATTTATTAAAAATTTTTTAAAAGACAATAAAGGAAAAAACTGTGTTTTACCTGTTGCACTAGATATTGAAAATCATGGTGGAAAAGGACGAGCAGATAATATATGGGAAACTAGATATACTTTAGTTCAAGAGCTTTTGAAAGATTTAAAAAAAGAAAAGATAGATGCAATTGTTTATTCAAATGCCCAAACAGCTAATTTATTTTTAAGTGAGTTAAAAACAAAATTCTGGCTTGCATATTATCCTGAAGAATATAAAGTGCCTAAATATTGGTATTTTGATACTAATCAACCAGGTGCATCTAATACAAAATTACAGAAAAGAACTATAGGTTGGCAATTTACAGAACATGGAGCTGGTGAAGAAATTCCACAAGATTTAGATGTTTCATTAATGAAAAAAGATTTTTATAAATAAAGTTAATATAAAAGAAAAAGAAGAATATATTTTATAAAAAAAGACATAGGAGATGAGTTATGAGTAAAAAAATATATTTTTCTTTTTTGTGTATTTATGTATTGCTATCAACTACATGTATGGCTACATATTTAACAATTCCAACTTGGTCAGAAAGCGCAGTTGTTGAAACAAATAGTAATGTTGGCGAAAATTTCTTAGAACTTAATTGTGAGTCAGCTGTGTTGATTTCACAAGATACAGGAGAGCTTTTATACGATCATAATGGTCACGAGCAATTAAGACCTGCTAGTGTTACTAAAGTAATGACAATACTTCTTATTATGGAAGAAATAGATAGTGGAAGACTTTCATATGAAGATAAAGTAACTTGTAGTGAAGAAGCTTCTAATATGGGAGGTTCACAAATATGGTTAGATCCTACAGAAGAACTTACTGTTGATGAAATGCTTAAGGCTATTTGTGTAGTTTCTGCTAATGATTGTACAGTTGCTATGGCTGAACATATTTGTGGCAGTGAAGATGTTTTTGTTGAAAAAATGAATGCAAGAGCAAAAGAACTAGGAATGAATGATACTGTATTTAAGAATTGTCATGGAATAGATGAAGATGGGCATGTTACAAGTAGTTATGATATTGCAATAATGTCTAGAGAACTATTAAGAAACCATCCTGATATTACTAAATATACAACCATTTGGATGGATAGCCTTCGTGATGGAAAATCTGAACTAGTTAATACGAACAAATTAATTAAAAACTATCAAGGTGCAACAGGTTTAAAAACAGGTTCAACATCACTTGCTTTATTTAATTTATCAGCTAGTGCAACAAGGGATGGACTTTCTTTAATTGCTGTTGTTATGAGAGCACCAACTACAAAAGATAGATTCAGCTCAGCTAAAAAACTATTAGATTATGGATTTAGTACTTATCAATATAAAGAATTTTCTAAGAAAGATGATTTTGTTACAGATATTGTGATTAATAAAGGAAAAGAAAATACTGTTGGAGTGAGATTTTCAGATTCTTTTGGAATGATGTGTCAGAAAAATGATCAAGTAGAGGTAGAACAAGAAATTGTTATAGATAAAAATATTTCAGCACCGATTAATAAAAATCAAGTAGTGGGAAAAGTTGTTTTTAAAAGTGGGGATAATATATTAGGAGAGACCAACTTATTATCTAATGAAAGAATCGAAAAAATTAATGTTATAAATCAAACAGATAAAATTTTGAAAAAGTGGTTTTATGTGTTAAGAAAAATGTAAAAAAATAAGGATGAATTCAGTCTATTCATTGACAAAAAAGTATTTTGTAGTTATAATGTAATGTGTAACTTTACTTAGAAAGGAGAGTAGACTTATGCTAGCTAAATGGTGGAAGAAAATAGGTTTTTTGATATTAATTATAGCATGTTTATTTAATATTACTATAAAAATAGTAAAAAGACTTTCATTTGACGAAAATGTAAAAAGCACGGTTACTACCAAAGTAAATAATGTTGTTACACAAGTAAAAGATGGTATAGACGGAAAAGAAAATAAAAAAGATAAAAAATCTAATAGTAAGTCTACTTCAGAAAATGACTAAAAACTATTGAAAAAACAAAAAAGTTATGTTAATATATAAAAGATATTGTTAAGAAATTAAGGAAGAGGTGAATTACATGAAAGCTGAATTACATCCAAATTATACAGTAGCTACTATCACATGTGCTTGTGGAAATGTAATAGAAACAAATTCTACAAAACCAGATATGAAAGTTGATATATGTTCAAAATGTCATCCATACTGGACAGGAAACTTAAAAAGAGAAACTACTGGTGGTAGAGCTGATAAATTTAAGAAAAAATATGGATTACAATAAAAAGAAATACATTATGCTAAGCATAATGTATTTTTTTGCTTTTAGATACTAGAATAAAATATGTTTTTAGAATATACTGGTGTAAAATATAGTAAGGAGAGATTAGTATGGAAGAAGAGATAAAATTAGCGTTAAAAGCTAGAGAGAATGCTCATTGCAAAATATATAAAGTTGGTGCAGCTTTAAAAATGAAAAGTGGAAAAATATATACAGGATGTAATATTGATAATCAAGGGATTCAGGCTATTTGCGCAGAAAGAGTGGCTTTTCTTAAGGCAATTTCAGAAGGAGATTATGACTTTGAGTATATTGTGGTTGTTGGTGGAAATCCAGGAGAAGAGCCTGAAAAGTGTTTACCTTGTGGATATTGTAGACAATTTATGTCTGAGTTTGTAGATAGTGATTTTAAAATTTATACTTATTATGATAATAAATTAGAGTGTTTTACAATTAATCAATTATTACCAGAAGCTTTTAAATTTTAATTTGCTATAAAATAGATAATATTGTAAAAATTAAGTATGTAGGTTATTTAAATTAAACATATCTTAAGCTATAGTAATTATTTTAATAATTTGCGCTAGCGACCAAACGTAGCGAACACAGTGAGTGAAGTGCGAAGAGCAAAAATTATTAAAATAATTACTATAGCTTAAGATTTATCATATTAAAGTATTTTACATATTTAATTTTTACGATATTTTTTAGATTAATATAGAAAATATAGGTAGTACAAGTCCGAAGCACTGAAAGTATAATAATACTTAACGCTCCTATTTTATTTTTTTTATATTCATATATTGCATATGAAGAAGATTCTAAAAATCCATATATACAAAATAATATAATTACTAATCTCATAAAAAAATCTCCTAGTCTTTCGAAAATAAAAATCCTGATATTAGATAGTTAGTTGGTTTGATTTCAAATTCAGCTTTTGGATATAATTCATTCCAATTATGCTTATTTAATTCATCTTGAGTTAAATAGTTTTTATTAAAGTATCCTTGAAAACCTACAATATCACTTTGATATTCTTTTGAGGTTCTATTTAAAAAATCTAAACAAGCATCTGAAAGAAATTTGTTAATTTCTGCTTCGATTTCACGTTTAGCTTCTTCAGTAGAATAGTCGTAATTTTTGTTAGCAGATAAAATGCTAGATTTTAAAGAGATTTCACAAGTTATTTTAGGAATATCATTTTCTAGAGTAACGTTTATTTTGGTTTTATTTTTAGAATTAGATAAACTGATACTCAGAGGTGTACTAGGGTCTTTAGGATTATATACTTCAATTGTAGATTCTTTAAATTCATTTGTTAATAGATTAAAACAGAAGGTATCTAATCCAGATAGTTTTCCAACCATTTTATAATCTTTAAATACAGCGAGTCCAATACTTTCAATTGTATCTCCTTTCGGAAAAGTGTAGATTGCTGTAGGTGCTTTGATATCTCCATGTAAACTAGAATAAAAATCTGTTAAAGGACACGTAGCGACATATGAAGTTATTTTAGCTGAATTAATAAATGAATTGTAAAATTTAGCGGATATATCTTCTAAAGAAGAGGCTTTTTCTAATAGTTCTGAGGCTTTACCTTGACTTATCAGAACATTGCAAGTTGGTCTTATTTCAACATCATTAGCTAAAGTATTTATAAAATCTTCTATTCCTTGCTTAGCAAGTTCTTCTGATATAATTATTGCAGTACAGTGAGATAAATTTATTTCATTTACATTTTCTAAATTTAACATTGCCATTCCTAAACTAAAAGAATTACAATTTACTGTTTTGGCTTCAGTTTTAATTTTAGTTCCAGAATTTCCAGATGAATCTGGTTTAGCAATTTGTAAAGTCAAAGCTAAAGGTTCATCTTCAGAATCAGATATATCTAATCCTATGGCAATTGCATAAGACAATTCTTCAGTTTCTCTAGCATCATAGGAACTAGTAAAGGCAATAAACAAGCTTAGGATACAGGTTATTACGAGTAACTTTTTTTTCATCGAGAACGAATTTCCTTTCTTTTAAAGTTTCCAATAATTAAAATTAATAAGCTTAAAATAAGTGTTCCCCAAATATAATATTTATAAAAAGTTGTTTCTAAAAATTTAAATAGAGATTGATTTTGAAAAAGTATTAATAAACCAAAGAAAATTCCTAAAAAAGAATATGAATAGCTATTAGATTCAGTGCAATTAGTTAATTTTCCAAAAATATGGTTTATAAAATTTAAAGAAACACTTAGATATGAAAAGGCAGATATTATCCATAGTAATATAAAGGCAGCATCAGTTCTTTGCAAAAAATCCCCAAATTCAATACATCGTGTTAATAAATACATTGATAAAACTTCTTCACTGTGAGTAATAAAAGGAAATATAGTTAATAGAGTGGTTATAGTGAATACTAAAAATAAACCAGTAATTAGAGTGGAGATTAATGCAACTTTTTTGAAATCTTTTTTGTTTTTGAGTAATGGAGCTAGAAAGAAAAGATAAAGGAGAGCACTGTATGCAAAAAGATTTTCAGTTCCTTTAAGAAAAGTATTTGATAAATTAGTTCCTAAAATAGGATGAATTCTAGCAAATTCTAAATTGTTTATTGTTCCTAAAAATATAACAATTAAGCTTAGTAACATGAGCATTACTACAATACTATTAGTTTTTAAAATTGATTTAAGTCCTACGTGATTAGCAACAGCCATACATAAGAAAAAGGCTAGTAAAAGCAGATAAATAGGTGTTGTAGGAAAATAAATTATTTGTAATAGATTAGTAAATTCATAAATTACAGTAATTATGATAGTAGAAAATAATATAATAAAAACTGTGCCCATTAATATTTGAAGAGGCTTTTTTCCAACAAATTTTGAAATATCTATAATATCTTCATTAGGAAATTTTTTAAATAAAAAACTTATAAATAAAGCTACTAATAATGATAATATGCCAACATATATGATAGTAATAGGAGCACCAGTTTTTGACTGTTTAATTACTTCTTTAGGCAAATTTAATAAAATTTTATTTATCATAACTATTAAAATTAAAGATACAGCTTGGAACTTTCCAATTTTAAAATTCATTTTAAAACTCCTTTATTAGTTTTCCATTTCATACTTATTTTTTCTTCTTGTTTTGGTCGTTTGGTATTTAAGAAAGAACTTCTTTTTTCACGTTGCCATGCAGGTTTCATTAAAAATGATAGATCAGCATTTTTGTTTCCAATAGGAATATATGGAGAAAAATAAGATACTCCAAAAGATTGAAGATTTGAAAGTAGAATAAGTTGTATAAATATTCCTAAACTTATTCCTAAAAATCCAGCTGTGTATCCTAAAATAAGGTATACAAATCTAAAACAACGTATAGTAAAGTTTAACGAAAAGTCAGGTATTGCATAAGAGCATATACCAGTCATTGCAACAATGATTATTAAAAGTGGACTAACTAAGTTAGCAGATACTGCTGCTTCACCTAAAATTAAACCACCAATTATACCTATAGTAGCACCGATTGGTGAAGGAACACGTAGACTGGCTTCACGAATTAACTCAAAAGAAACTTCCATTATTAATAGTTCAAATATTATTGGAAAAGGAATTGACTTTCTCATTGATGCTATTGCAAATACTATATCGGTAGGTAAGAGTTCTTGATGAAAATTGGTTATCGCAATATAAAATGAAGGTAAGAACATAGCTACAAAAAATGCAAGGCAACGTATTATTCTAGCTAAATTTCCGTATTGATATTGTATATTATTATCTTCAGGAGAAGAAAGAAAATCAACTAGTACAGCTGGAGCAATAAGAGCATAAGGACTGCCATTAACTAAGATGATAACTCTTCCTTGTAGAAGATTATTACAAGTTCTATCAGCTCTTTCAGTTGCAAACATTTGTGGATATAATACATGACTATTATCTTGAATTAATTGTTCTAATACACCAGAGCTTAAGAGTGAATCTATATCAACATTATTTAATCTATATCTAACTTCATTTACTAAATCTTCGTTGGCGATATTTTTCATATAGCAAAAAGCTACAGCTGTTTTAGTGATATTACCAATTTGAAGTTGTTCAATTACTAAATTTTCGTTGTTAACAGCTCTTCTTATTATTGAAGTATTTACACGAATATTTTCTACGAAAGCTTCTTGAGGACCACGTACAACGATTTCGTTTTCTGGTTTTGTTATGCTTCTAGTTTGAAAGCCTTTTGCTTCAACACAAAAAGCAACATCTAAGGTATCAACTAAAAGACATGTGAATCCGCCATTTATTTTGTTTAGTATTTCTGAGATTTCTTTTTCAGTAGATAAAGAGTTTTGAGTAACTAAAGAGTCTAATATAGATTGTTCTAAATTTGTTTTTTTTGTGGTTCTACAATTTAGACCATCTTGATTAGTAGTAAGATTATTTTCAAGATTTTCACAGTTAGTTAAATTTTTGTGCATAAGAGGAGTTAGAAGGAAATGATTAATTAAATCTGAATTAATTAATCCATCTATAAATATCAAACTAGCATTATATTGTTTTCCTTGGCTGTTTAATATAAATTTTCTTATACATATATCACTATTTATTTCTTGTGAATATAAACTACTAAATATTTCAAGATTTTTTGTTAGCGATTTAGTGAGAATTTCAGGACTTTGATTAGTTTCAGTAGTAGAATTATTATTACTATTAGGAAGATTAAATTTATGAGAAGTATCTAGTTTAAAAGATAAGAGTTCGTTTATGAATTTGTTTACTGACATTGTTCTCTCCTTTTTAGTGAATTTTAAATTTAGTATTTACAATTTTTTTATATTAATCCATATTTTTGAAAATTAAGTAATAAATTTCAAGATTGTAAATATACATTAATTAAAAGTAGTAGTCCATTAGAAGATTTAGGAGGGTATTATGGAAAATTTGGATATATATAAGGATATTGCAAGTAGAACTGATGGAGATATATATGTAGGAGTGGTTGGTCCTGTTAGAACAGGTAAATCTACATTTATTAAGAAATTTATGGAGTTATTAGTTTTACCTAATATTGATAATGAATTTAAAAAAGAGAGAGCTATAGATGAGCTTCCTCAAAGTGCAGGTGGAAAAACAATAATGACAACAGAACCGAAATTTATTCCAAATGAGGCTGTTGAAATTACACTTGAAGATAATTTAAAGTTAAAGGCACGTATGGTAGATTGTGTTGGTTATTTAGTAAATAATGCAATTGGTTATTTAGAAGATGATATGCCTAGAATGGTTAAAACTCCATGGTCAGAGGAAGAGATGCCTTTTGAAAAAGCAGCTGAAATAGGAACTAAAAAAGTTATTGAAGAACATTCTAGTATTGCAATTTTAATTACAACAGATGGTTCAATTACTGGTATTCCAAGAGAAGACTATGTTAGTCCAGAAGAAAGAGTGGCAAATGAACTTTCTGCTAAAGGAAAGCCTTTTGTTATTGTTTTAAATTCAGAGAATCCAGATAGTGAAGATTGTTTAAAATTAAGAGATGAGCTTGAAGAAAAATATAAAACAGCAGTTGTTCCTTTGAGTTGTAAAGATTTATCTTTAGATAATATTAATAATATTTTTTCTAAGATTTTGTTTGAATTTCCAATTGAGCAAATTAATATTAAATTCCCAAGATGGATAGAAGGTTTGCAAGATACAAATAGTATAAAAAATGAGCTACATAAAGAGATAAAAGAAGCTTTTTGTAATACAGTAAAATTAAAGGATGTAAGTAGTGATGTGAAAAAATTGCAACAGACTGAAATTATTACTAGAACAGATATTGAGAAAATCGACTTAGGAACAGGAAATGTTAATATAAATATTTCATTAAAAGAAGAATTATTTTATCAAGTACTTACTGAAATTACTGGTGAAGAAATTAATAATGAAGGAAAATTATTTGCTAAAATTACTGAGTTTTCACAAATAAAAAAAGAGTATGATAAACTTCAATATGCACTTCATGAAGTAAGAGAAAAGGGATATGGAATAGTTAATCCTACAGTTGATGATTTAATATTAGAAGAACCAGAGATTATTAAACAAGGATCAAAATTTGGTGTTAGATTAAAGGCTAAAGCTCCATCACTTCATATGATTCAAATTAATACAGAAACTGAAATTGCTCCAATTGTAGGTAGTGAGAAACAGTCAGAAGAATTAGTTAATTATTTACTTTCTGAATTTGAAGGAGATAAAAAGAAAATTTGGGATTCAAATATTTTTGGAAAGAGTGTTCATGATTTAGTTAATGAAGGTTTACAAAACAAATTAGCTAGAATGCCTGAAGATGCTCAAGTCAAAATACAAGAAACGCTTCAAAGAATCGTTAATGAAGGAAGCGGAGGATTAATTTGTATTATTTTATAAAATCAAAAAGATGTACTTTAAAATAAAGGTACATCTTTTTTTGTATTAAGTTGTCAGTGGAGACGTTCTTTTTTGATAACTATTTTCTTCTTAAGAGCTTGAGAATATTAGTGTTTTTTGATAAAATTAATAAGAGTTTTCAAGGGAAAGAATGTTAATATGGAAATAAAGAAAAATGAAATTTATGAAGTAGATATAATAGATAATGGTTATGAGGGAGAAGGTATTGCTAAAATTGATGGTTTTACTGTTTTTGTTCCTAATACTATAAAAGGTGAAAAAGTAAAAATAAAAATTTTAAAAGTTCTTTCTTCTCATGCTTTTGCGAAGGTAGAAGATTTTATAGAAAAGTCAGAATATCGAGTAGATTTAGATTGTGATACATATAGTCAATGTGGCGGATGTGCTATGAGACATATAAAATATGGAAAGACTTTAGAGATTAAAAAAAGTGCAGTCGAGTCTACATTAAAAAAACAAGGAATTGATGTTAAAGTTAATGATACTATAGGAATGGAAAATCCATATTTTTATAGAAATAAGTTGCAATATCCTTTGGGACTAAATAGTGAAGGAAATTCAATTATGGGTGTTTTTGCTCAAAGGTCTCATAGAGTTATTGAAACTAGGGAGTGTATGATTCAAAATAAAAGACTTCAAGAAGTTGCAAATGGTATTTTTAAGTTTATTAAAGAAAATAAAATACCTGTTTATAATGAACAAAATAGAAGCGGACAGATACGTCATTTAGTTCTAAGAATTGGAATTAAAACAAAAGAAGTGATTGTTACAATTGTTTCAAATGAAGGTAAAATAAAATTAGAAAATGAATTAGTAGAATATATTACTAAAAAATTTGGAGATGTTAAAACAATTGTTAAGAATATAAATTCTCAAAATACTAATGTAATTTTAGGAAAGAAAAATATTGTTTTATATGGTGATGGATATATTCATGATGATATTTTAGGATTTAAATTTAAAATATCACCTATGTCTTTTTATCAAGTAAACCCAGTTCAAACTGAAAAATTATATTCAAAGGCGATTGAACTTGCTGATTTAAAAGGTGATGAAACTATTTTTGATTTATATTGTGGAATTGGAACTATAGGAATTTGTGCTTCAAATAAAATTAAAAAATTATATGGAATTGAAACAGTTCCTGAAGCTATTGAAGATGCTAAGAAAAATGCTAGTTTAAATAATATAGAGAATAGTGAATTTTTTGTTGGTGATGTTGAAAAAACTTTACCTGAATTTATAGAAAAAAATAATATTAAACCAGATGTTGTTTTTATTGATCCACCTCGAAAAGGTTGTGACAGTATAGCTATTCAAACTATAAAAAAGATTGCACCTGAGAAAATCGTGTATGTTAGTTGTAATCCAGCAACACTTAGCCGTGATTTGAAAATGTTTCAAGATATGTATGAGATAAAAGAGATTACACCAGTGGATATGTTTCCTTTTACGAGCCATGTGGAGTGTGTTACTGTTTTAAAGAAAGTTAATTTGTAGTGTAGTAATAAAGCAAAAAGGAAGGAAGTGATAAGTGTATGAAAAATAAAGATTTATATATAAGAAGTAGTTCTGCAGAATTTCTGATTTTTGAACAACAAAAGAAAGAAAAAGGAATAGAAGTAAGATTTGAAAATGGAGATTTGTGGCTAACACAAAAAGCAATGGGACAATTATATAACTGTTCAATTGATAATATCGGATTACATTTAAAAAATATTTATAAAGATTTAGAGTTAGATGCAAATTCAACTACCGAGGATTTCTCGGTAGTTCGAAACGAGGGAAATAGAGAAGTAAGAAGAAATATTAAATATTATAATTTAGATGCAATTATTTCTGTAGGTTATAGAGTTAATTCAGATAGAGCTATTCAATTTAGAAGATGGGCAACAAACATATTAAAACAATTTGCTAAAAAAGGATATATTATTGATAAAAAAAGAATGGAAAATGGAACATTTTTTGATGAAGATTATTATGATTCTCTATTAGCTGAAATTAGAGAAATAAGATTATCAGAGAGAAGATTTTATCAAAAAGTTACTGATATTTATACAACTAGTATTGATTATGATCCAAAATCTCCAACAACAGTAAAGTTTTTCAAAAAAGTTCAAAATAAAATGCAATATGCAGTTTCACATCAGACAGCGGCAGAAACTATATATAATAGAGCAGATAGTAATAAAAAATATATGGGATTAACATCATGGAAAAAAGCACCAGACGGAAAAATACTAGAAACGGATGTAGTAGTTGCAAAAAACTATTTAAGTAAAGAAGAATTAGAAAGTCTAGAACGTATCGTATCAGCATTTTTAGATTTAGCAGAAGATAGAGCTAAAAGAAATATTCCAATGACTATGGAAGATTGGGCAAATAGGATAGATAAATTTTTGCTTGCTGATGATAGAGATATTTTAAAAGATGCAGGAAAAATTTCACATGAAATTGCTGAAGAAAAAGCTTTAGCAGAATTTGAAAAGTATAGAATTATACAAGACAAATTATATCAATCAGATTTTGATAAATTACTTTTAGATTCAGAATATGAAGAGTAGGATATGTTTCACTATACCATCCACGGAATAAAAATTACCTTTTACTTAGCTCTCTGATGAACATGTAGAATGTGTAGTAAATTTAATTTTAAAAAAATAATAGTAGTGTGAGTAATTTTATATTATAATAAATACAAATTAATTTTGGGAGAAAGTTTTGAGTAAAGAAGAAGTATTAAAATATATATCTGAAAATTACGAATTACCCGAAGAAGGAATGCAATATTTAGATGATACTGAATTTTGTAAAGAAATATTGGGTATTGAACCATCATTAATGTTTGATTTACCTATAGAAATACAAAAGAAAATGACATTAATAGATAGCAAGTATTTAGAAGAAGCAGATACAAATAGTTTATATGAAGATAAAGAATTTTTAAGAGAATTAATAGATAGTGATAATGATGTTTTATTGCAATTGAGAGGATATCCTATAGAGGATGAGTACATTAAAAACTTATCTATAGAATATATAAAGGGAGAAAGAATACCAGCTAAAGGTTCTAAACTAGAAAAGATGAATACTAGAAAAATGTATTTAGCATCTACAAAACAAGTACGAGAAGATCATGATTTAGCTTTATATTTACTTTCTCAAGATATAAATTATTTTCCTGATATAAAAGATTCTAGTATAAGTGAAAATCCACAATATATAGCCCAATATATAAAGAAAAATCCACATAGATTTGCTAGTTATTCAGATAAAATTTCAAGTAGTTTAACACAAGAATTAGTTGAAACAGTTTTAAAATATGATTTTCAAAATTATAAGTTAATAGATGAAAACAATCCTTTGATGGAACAATTTTATAAATCAATAGCTAGAATTAGAGAAATTAGGCCAGAGTTGAAAATGGATAATCCTAATTTAAGATATGAATTATTATGTGATCCAGATTTTATAAATATGGACATTAATATTGTTAATAGTTTATTAGAATATGATACAGGAAATGTAGATAAGATTATTGAAATTAAAAATAATGGTAATTTTAAATATTTACTTGATTATATTGAGAAATATAAAAGCTTATATGGAAATAGTCTAGAAAATATTCAAAATGCAATTTCTTCTTTTGAGTCGGTTGAACAATTATTAGTAGATACAAATAATTTTGAAGGCATTTCAATTGATGATCCAAGAATAAAAACAATTATTGCGACAGGTAATAAATTTGGAATAAATAGTTTAGAAGATTTATCAAAATATGATGAAAAAGTTAAAGCTTATTATACTAGTAAAATACAAGAAGCAACAGAGATAGAAGACATAAGAAAAATATACTCAGAAATGCTTTTTAATGCAACTAGTGAAGAGTTAGAAAGTTTTGATGAGCAATATTGTAATCATAATATTAATGAAGTGGAAGCATATTCAAAAGAAAAACAAATTGAAAATCCTATTGATGAAGAATTCAAAAAAAGAAAAAAATTATATGATGCTTTAAAAGATCTTCAAGATATAGATGAATTAAAAAAATATTTTGATACAATGCCTTTAACAATTTGCGATATAGAAGAAACTCAGAAAAAAATTTCTAGTATGTATTCAAAAGGATATAATGCTGAAATGCTTGATTTAACAGATGATAGCTTAGAACATGAAGATTATCAAGGAATAGATGTAATAAAATTAAATGGTCAGAGTTTCAACCTTTTTATACATAGAATTTTTAATTTTGATTTTAATATGAGTAGTATTGCAAATGAAATAATTGAGAATCCGCATCAATGGAATTTAACAGAAGGAAGTAATACTATTTCAACTACTCTTATTACTGATAAAAAAATAGCTGCTTTATTTAGACCCTTACAAGAAAGCAGTTCTACAACATTACTTAAATTCGATAAAAAAGAAAAAGAAGATGAATATACAAGACATGTTGTGGAAGAATCAAGGAAAATACTTGAGGGAAAAAAATTAAAGCCTATAGATGAAAATGCAGTTTTTTATGGTTTTACAGAAACTTTATCTGATGGAATTATAAAGATGGATTCTAGTGACATGATGGTTGAACATGGAAAAGGACATTTAGAAACTAATACAAGTCGTTGTAGAATGAGATCTTCTGAAGATTTAGCATATTGGACAAGTGCAGATTATTGGAATGAGATTGTTCAAAAAAGAAAAGAAAATGATATAAGCAAAGCAGAAGAATTAAGACAGCAGAGTGGAACAGATAGAATACAACCATCTTGTATAATTTGTTTTGATGAGAAAATAAATGAACAATCATTATTAGCTGCAAGAACTCATAATATTCCAATAGTAATGATAGATAGACAAGCGTATTTAGATATTAATAATCAAAAATTAGAAGCGGCCAAAAGTGAGTTTTCGAAATCTTTATCAGAGGAAAGTTTAAGAGAAATATTTTATAGACAACCATATTATAAAATTGTTCAAGATATGCCTAATTTGATAAATGATATTAATAGTAATGGAGAAGTATCTTTAGAAGATAAAAAAATGAGTTTGCAGTATTTAGCATATTTAGGGCAACATTTTATAGAACAGTCAAGTGGATATATAATAGATGTTCCTGTTGAAGAATATAATGAAAAAATGCAACAATATATACAAGATATAGATAGACAATTACAAGGAAATGAGCAGACTTTAGTTACTATGGAAGATATGAAATCAGCATATACGGAAATATTTGCAACTGATAGAAAAAGAAGATATGATGCAATAAAAAGTGATATTAGAGAGCTTAGTACAAAAGAAGGTGAGATAGTACATGAATAATGTAAATTCAGAAGTATATATGGATATTAGTATAATAATAGGTATGATGCCAAATGAGATGAGAAATAGAATTAGTAAGGGGTTTATAAATTTTGTTGAAAGCAATAAAGCTAATAATTATGTATCAAATATAAATCCACAGATACCATTAAAAGAGCAGAATATCAGAAAAGAAACTAAAGAAATGCTTGGGATTATTTATAGAGATTATTTATGTGATGAAGAAGAGAGAGTTAATTTACTAGAAAAAGAGAAAAAAGAATTATTAGAATTGGAAGCTCAGAAAAGAGAAAAGTATAACCCAGATAATATTTTTAAGAAAAATGATTTGAAAGAAAATATTAAAGAAGATATCGTTACAAATGAAGTTGCAATGGTAGAATACAAAGAGAAAGAATCAATTATAACAAAGATTATAAATAAAATTAAAAGTTTTTTGCATTTATATTGATAGTATGAAAAGAAGGTAATAATGTGAATAAAAATAATAATAAAACAGACATAACTGTAGAAACTTATGATAATATTGTTAATGAGTATATTTCATATTTTAAAACAAAGAATTTAAATGGCAAAGTGCAGTTCCAAAAAGAGATAGATTGCATATGTTCTAGATTAAATAGTAATGCAAAGATTTTAGATGTGGGATGTGCTATTGGAGATTATCCAAAATATTTGACAGAAAAGTGTGATAATAATTTTGATGTGATAGGGATAGATTCTTCTAAAAATATGATAAATGAAGCAAAGAAGAATGCACCTAAAGCAAAATTTGAAGTAATGGATATTAGAAAATTAGAATTTCCAAAGCAAACATTTGATGCAATAGTATGTTTTGCAGTATTGATTCACTTAAATGATGAGGAGTGCATAGAAGTATTAAATAAATTTGATGAGATTATAAAATATAATGGTTTAATTGCTATTAATGTAATGGAGTGGATTAAAGATGAAAAAGAGATTTTTGAAGATGAACCATTTAATTCAAAATATAAAACATATTTTAATAGATATAAAAAACAATTCTTCATGGATTATTTTAAAAATAAAAATTATACTGTACTAGAAATGATTGACAATCCATTATATAATTCTTCTAAGGTAAAAGGAAAAGTTGCTGATGCAAATCAGTTTTCAATTATAGTAAGGAAAGAGTAGCTTATGAAAAAGATTTATATAGGACATTCTAAAAAAATTAATTACAAAGAAAGATTATACCAAGTAATTAGAGAATGTGATGAATTGAAAAAATATGATGTAATTTTACCACATGAGTTTGATGAGTTTTCATCTAATACTAGGGATTTTTATAATAGTTTAGATTTATTTATAGCGGATATAAGTATTGCAGGAACTGGATTAGGAATTGAACTTGGATGGGCATATGATGATAATGTTCCAGTATATTTTATATATGAAAAAGGTTCAAAAGTTGGTAATTCGGTTAAATGTATATCAGATAAATTTTATGAGTATGCAGATGATGAATCTTTATGTAGTGTATTATTAGAAATTATAAATGATTGGAATAAGAAAAGATGAAAGAGAAAATATTAGTGAGTAGTTGCTTGTTAGGACTTAATTGCAAATATGATGGTGGTAATAATGCTTCAAAAGAAGTAGATGAATTTTTAAAAGATTATGAAGTGATTCCTATTTGTCCAGAAATTATGGGTGGACTAGCAACTCCACGTGTTGCAGCTGCTAGATGTGGTGATAAAGTGATTACTAAAGATGGAAAAGATGTTACTGAGCAATATTTTAAAGGTGCAGAAGAAAGTCTTTTTTTAGCTAAAAAGTATGATGTTAAAAAAGCGTTATTGAAATTAAGAAGTCCATCTTGTGGAAGCGGTAAAATTTATGATAGTACATTTACTAATACACTAATTGATGGAAATGGTGTAACAGCTGAATTACTAAAACAAAATGGGATAGAAATAATAACTATAAAATAATTTAAAAATAATATTGAGAAATGTAAAAAAATGTAGTAATATAAGAATACTTAAATAGAGTAGGAAATAAATAGTTAAGACTCAATAGACGGGAAGTTGTTATTGAGGCAAAACGAAAGTTGCTTATTTATTTTCGCATTCCGCTATCAAAGTTTTTTTAAAGAGGATTATTATATCTTCTTTCTTTGTAGTGTGAAAACTCTAAAGAAGGGAGATTTTTTTATGTCAAAAATTAAGAAAAGTGTATTAGCTGCAATGTTACTTGCAGTATTCATAGTATTTAATAGGTTTGTTTCAATAAAAACAGAAATATTAATTATAAGTTTTACATTTATTCCAATGATGATGTCAGCAATTTGGCTAGGACCAGTATATAGTACAGTAGTTGCATTATTAGGAGATTTTATTGGAGCAATTTTATTTCCATTTGGACCATATTTCCCAGGATTTACAGTAAGTAATGCGCTTTCAGGTTTAATATATGGATTATTTTTATATAATAAAGGAAATGAAATGAGTAACAAAAAGTTAGTTGTTATGCTTATTATTAGTAGTGTATTACAATTAGTTGTAGTAAATATTTTTATAACTTCTTTATGGATTCATATGTTATATGGAAAAGCTTATTTAGCTATTATGGCAGGTAGAACTGTTACACAACTTGTAATGATTCCTATACATGTTGTATCAATTTATATGTTAGAAAAATTTTCTAGACCATATATGAAAAAATATTTGTATGAGGAGAAATAAATATGGATGTAGAAAAATACTTATCAAAGTTTTATAAAACTACAGAAAATCCTACGTTAAAAGCTATGGAATTTTTTATGGAGGAGTTTAATCATCCAGAACAAAAATTAAAATTTATACATATAGCTGGTACTAATGGAAAAGGTAGTTGTACTGAAATGCTTACCAATATATTAATAAAATCAGGTTATAAAGTGGGAAAGTTTATGAGTCCTCATTTAGTAAAATCAACTGAAAGAATGAGCGTTCAAAATAGTGATATAACTTATGAAGAAATGGGAAATTTAATAAAAAGAATAGAGCCTAAAATCGAAAAATACCAGAAAAAAGCTAAAAGAAAAGTTACTTTATTTGAACTAGAAACAACAATGGCTATGATATATTTTGCTGAAAATAATTGTGATTTAGTAGTATTAGAAACTGGCCTTGGTGGTTTATATGATTGTACAAATATTGTAAATCCACTTATTTCAGTTATTACTAGTATTGGATATGACCATATGAAAGTTCTTGGAAATACTTTAGTAGAAATTGCTGAGCAAAAAGCAGGAATAATAAAAGAAAACTCTGATACAGTATTTGCCTTATCTGATGAAAAAGATGTTAATGAAAAAATAGAGCAAACATGTATAGACAAGTATAATAAATTGCATACAGTAAAAAAAGAAGATATTAAAAATTACGAATATAATCAAAAATATCAAAAGTTTGATTATAAAGATTATAAAGGGATTATTATTAATTTAAAAGGTGAAAAACAAATTATAAATGCTAGTATCTGTATAGAATGTGTACAAATATTAAGAAATAAATTTTATGAGATTTCAGATGAAGCGTTGCGAAGCGGATTAAATACAGTAATACATAAAGGAAGATTTGAGGTAGTAAATCAAAAACCTTTAATGATTTTTGATGGGGCTCATAACAAGCCAGCAATAGAAAATTTTATACATAGTGTTGATATGTATTATAAAGATGCTAGTAAAGTGTATATTATTTCTATATTGAATTCTAAAGATTATGATATGATTTTAAAAAATCTTTTGAAAGATGAGAAGTCAGTTTTTATATTTACTGATGGAAATAACAAAGAATCTTATGTAGCAAAAGAAGAATTGTTAAAAACTGCAAAAAAATATACTAAAAATAGTAATTTATATACATATGAATTAGAAGAGGCAATTGATTTTGTATGCGAAAATTATGAAGAAGATGTAGTATTTTTTGTAGGAAGTTTTTATATATATGGAACAGTTCAAATGTTGTTAAAGGAAGAGAAAGATGATTAAAATTGAAGATGTAAGCTTTAGATATAAGAATAGTGAAAATGTTTTAGAAAATATAAATTTAGAAATTAATGAAGGTGAATTTATTAGTATTGTCGGAAAAAATGGTACTGGGAAATCTACTATTCTTAATTTGCTTGCAGGTCTTACTAAACCAACTAAAGGAAAAATTTTTATAGATGATATAGATACAAAATCTAAAAAAGATTTTATAAATTTAAGGAAGAAGGTTGGAATAGTTTTTCAAAATCCAGATAATCAAATATTATTTCCAAGAGTGTATGAAGATATAGAATTTGGATTAAAAAACTTAGGTATAGATGATAGAGAAAAAAGAATAGACGAAGCATTAAAAACTGTAAATATGTTAGAGTTTAAAGATAAGGATACATATGAATTATCTTTAGGACAAAAACAAAGAGTGAATATAGCTAGTATGTTAGCAGTTAAACCTAAATATATAGTTTTAGATGAACCAACAACAATGATAGATTCTAAAGAGAAAGAGAATATTTATAATTGTTTGAGAACTTTAAAACAAAGCGGAAGTACAATTATATTTGTAACAAATAATGTTGATGAGATTTTATTGTCAGATAAAATAATGATTTTAGAAGATAAAAGAATAAAGCATGTATTTAATAAATCTGAAATTTTAGATAATGTAAATTTGTTAGAAAAATCAGATATTAAAATTCCGGACATTATACAAATTATTTTGAAATTGAAACAAAAAGGAATAAATATAAATTTAAAAGAATGGACAATTTCAGAAATGATAGATGAGATTGTAAAGGTATACAAAAAATGAAAAACATGATTAAGTTTATTATTTTTATAGTATATACAATATCTATTTTCTTTATATCAGATTTTATATTATTAGCAGTGCTATTTTTATTAAATTTTTTTATAGCGGTTATATTAAAAATTAATTTAAAAAACATGTTATATAATCTAAAAATATTATTGCCATTTATAATATTTACAAGTACTATAAACGTTATTTTTGATAGTTTAGTTGCTGGTATATTAATAGGTGTAAGGATACTTATTTGTTATAATGTTACATATGTATTTTCAAAAACAATGACATCAAGTGAATTAGCTAGTACAATTAAAAATTTATGTTTTCCACTAAAAATTTTTAAAATAAATACTGAAAATATAGGATTAATGGTTTCAATTTCTATTTGTATGATTCCTGTTCTAAAGAGTGAGTTATATTCAATAATTCAAGCAATGAAGTCTAAAGGAAAAATTATGAAGATGAATGGTATATCGGTAGCAATGAAACCAATTTTAATTTCAATATTGAGAAGAACTAATGAAATAGAAAAAACTTTAATAGCTAAAGGTTATGAAGGTGAATAAATTAGAGAAAGTGTTATTTAAAACACTTTCTTTTTTATGAAAAATATCAATAAAAGGTTGAGGCAAAAGAAATACTGTGATATAATACAAATGTTCGCAATAACGATACTTAAAGATTTTAAGAAAGAGGATGTTTATGTTAAAAGATTTGTGTTTTGAAGTAATACAAACTTGTCCAAATAAATGCAAATTTTGTTCTTCAAGTTCATCTATAGAAAAGAAAAAGATAATAAAATTAGAAGATTTTAAAAGAACAATAATGCATTTTATAAATCATGGAGGAATTGAAGAAGTTTCAATTTCTGGTGGAGAACCTTTTTTGCATCCACATCTTTACGATATGATTCAATTTAGTAAAGAAAATGGAATTAGAACAGTTATATTTACAAGTGGAATAAAAAAGGCTGAAGACATGCCAGAAGAAATGGTAGAATATATTGAAAATAAAGCAAAACAAGATTTAGAAGAAATAGAACTACATGAACCATGGAATGAGCGATTAAAAAGAAATGTTAGAGCATATTATGATAGATGGTTAGCACCTAAACCTTTTGATGCTATTAGTAATGAAGAGTTTGAACAATTAAAGAAATTAGGCGTAGACAAAATTGTTTTTGACTGGCAAGCTTTAGAAGAGTCTGTGGATAATGAATTAATGGGAAGAAAGGGATTAAATACATATTTAAGTCAATCATTAATTAGAGCGAGTAAATCAGGTTTAAATGTTGATATTCATTTTATTCCAATGAAACCAAATTATAGACAATTACCAGATATTATAGAGATGCTTGATATGCTAGATATACCAAGTATAAGTTTATTAAATTTTGTTCCTCAAGGCAGAGGCAGAGAAAATAAAGACGAATTAATGCTTAGTGGCGAAGAATTAGCTGAATTTGGTGAAATAGTAAAACAGGAACAGTCTCGTTATAAAGGAAATATTAGAATAGGTATTCCTCTTAATGGAAGAATGGCACATTTATGTACAGCAGGGACTGAAAAGTTAGATATAAAATATGATGGTACAATATTACCATGTCCAGCATTTAAAGAAATTGATGTAGAAACAATGCAGAGATATGGAATCCGATTACATAATATATTTGATGATTTAGAGCAAGTAGTAATAACAGGAGGAAAAAGGGTTGAGCCATTATGCAAACAAGTTTATGGTTTTAAAGGAAATTTAACTGGTAATAGTCTAGAAACAAGATAATCTTTTTGGAGGTGATGATATGGGAAAAGTTTTAAGAATTAGAGAAGTTGGAGATCCAATATTAGCTAAGAAGTGCAAAAAAGTTGATATTAAAAATATTAATCAAGAGATATTAGAAGATATTGAAGATTTAAAAGAAACATTAAATTTTACTGAAGGCTTTGGAATTGCAGCTCCTCAAGCTGGGATTGATAAAAGAATTGTAATTATTCAAGTAAATAAAGAAAAATGTACATATAAAGATTGTGAAGAAGTACCTATAACAGTAATGATAAATCCAACTTGGAAACCATTATCAGAAGAGAAAGAAACAGAGTTTGAGGGATGTTTAAGTGTTCCATCTATTCGTGGAAAAATAGAAAGATATACTAATATAGAAGTAACTTATTATAATGAAAAAGGCGAAAAAATTATAAAACAAGTAAAAGGTTTTACAGCAAGAGACATACAACATGAATGTGATCATTTAGATGGCATTGTATTTTTAGAAAAGGTGCAAGATAAAAATGGATTTGCCACTAGAGAGATGATTAATAAATATGATTTAAAAAACAAATAAAGTTAGGAGAGTGGAAAATGGAAAAAATTATAGTTTTAGGAACTGGAACAGCAAGTGTAGTTGAAAATTTTAACACTTGTTTTGTACTAGAAGATAGCAAAGGAGAGTATCTATTAGTTGATACTGGTGGTGGAAATGGAATACTTAAACAACTTGGCAGAGCGAATGTTGATATTAAAAAAATTCATAATATATTTATTTCTCATAAACATATAGATCATTTATTTGGAATGCTTTGGATATATAGATTTGTAGATTTGGCAATGAGAAAAGGAACGTATGAAGGAACTTTAAATATATATTGTCATGATGAAGTTGCTGGAATTATAAGAGACCAAATTCATACTTTGCTTAGAAAAGAACAACAAATTTATATAGATAAAAGAATTTTTATTAATATAGTAAATGATCATGAAAAAGTTAAAGTTTTAGATTATGAATTAGAGTTTTTAGATATTATTTCTAAAAGTGATAAACAATATGGATTCAAAACAATTTTAAATAACGGAAAAAGTCTTGTATTTGTAGGAGATGAACCATTATATGAAAATTTGTATGAAGATGCAAGAAATTCAGATTATTTATTGCATGAATCATTTTGTTTAGAAACAGAATCAGAAAAATATAAACCAAGAGAGAAAAATCATGATACTGTTAAATCAGCAAGTATTAAAGCTAAAAGTTTAAATATCAAAAATTTAGTGTTATGGCACACACAAGAAAATTTAGGTGAAAAAAGGAAAGAAGTTTATACTAAAGAAGCAAAAGAAAATTTTGATGGGAATGTTTATGTTCCAAATGATTTAGAAGAAATAATTTTATAAGAGGGATTAAAAATGAATATTATTGATATTTATAATAAATATTACTTACCAGAAAATTTACAAATGCATATGCTTAGAGTTGCAGCTTGTAGCAATATAATTTTAGATAATTGGAATGGGCATGAATTAGATAAAAGTGCCATATTAAGAGTTTCACTTTTGCATGATATGGGAAATATTTTAAAAATTCCAGAAGATTTTGTAGATGATGAAGATTTTAAAAGAACAAGAAGAAAGTATTTTGAAAAATACGGTACTAATGAACATGAATTAAATTTAGAAATTGGAAAAATCGAAGGATTATCTGAAAAAGAATTAGAAATTTTAGATGGAAAAAGATCTAGAAAAAATGAAGAAACATATAAATCAGATTCATATGAAGTAAAGATTTGTGCATACTGTGATCAAAGAGTTGCACCTGATGGTGTTGTTAGTATAAAAGAGAGATTAGAAGATGCAAAAGTTAGATATAAAGATAGACCTTTATCTGTATGGTCTAATGAAGAAAAGGCTAAGCATTTAATTGAATGTTCTTTAGGAATTGAAAAGCAAATTATGCAATTTTGTGATATAATGCCAGAAGATATTAATGATGAAAGTATTGCTAAATATATTGAAAAATTAAAGCAATATGAAATTTAAATATATAAAAGAAAGGTTGATGAAAAATGAAAATTACTAAGTATCCAGAGTCTTGTTTATTAATTGAAACAAAGGGAAAGAAAATATTAATTGATCCAGGAGTATTAAAATATAAAGAAGAATATTTTGATATTTGGAGTAAAGTAGATGCAATATGCGTTACTCATAAGCACTCAGATCACTGCAATGTAGAATTGTTAGAAAAACTTGGAGAGAATATAAAAATTTATTCAAGTAGTGAAGTAAAAAATACATATCCACAATTAAATGTAAATATTGTTAAGGAAAATGATGTTATTACGGTGGGAGATGTGAAAATAGAAGTAGTACATGCTGAACATGGATATTTACCTCCAATGAAAAATGGTGGTAAAGTTATTGAAAATATAGGATATATTGTTGATGATGGTGAAACAAGAGTATATGCTACAAGTGATACAATCTGTTTCCAAAACGAATATAAATGTGATATTTTATGTGCTCCAGTTTCAGATAATGGAGTGGTAATGGGACCTTTTGAAGTTGCTTTATTTGCTAAAGAAGCTGGTGCTAAACTAATAATTCCTGTACATAATGATAGTCCTAATTATCCAGTAGATTTTGAATATGTAAAAAGCGTATTTGAAAAGAATGAAGTTGATTATGAAATATTAGAAAATGGAGAATCAATAGAAATAGAATAAACATTGGAGAATAATATGAAAATAGGAATAGATATAGATGGTGTTATATTAGATTATGAAAAAGGAATGTTAGCTGCTGCTGAGATTTTTGATATTGAGAATTGCCGTGGAAATGGCAAAGTAAATCCAGATAAATTTTTTGTTCAAGATAAGTTTGATTGGTCTAAAGAAGAAAAAGATGAATTTATAAATAAAAATTTAGGCAGAGTATCAGAAGAGTCTAATATAATGCCAGAAGCTAAGTATGTTTTAAATAAATTGAAAGAAATGGGACATCAGTTAATAATAATATCTGCTCGTGGTACTGAAAGTGATGATATGATTGATATTGTTACTAGAAAATTCAAAAAAGAAGGTATTGAATTTGATAAGTATTATTGGAAAGAGCACAATAAAGTAGAAGTTTGTAAAAATGAAGAAATAGATATTATGATTGATGATAGTCCTTCAACATGTAAAAAGATGATGGATAATTATATAAAAACTTTATATTTTAGAGGAATGAGAAGTTGGAAAATAGAAGAAAATGAATATCTAAAAGAAGTTTTCAACTGGGGAGAAGTATATAGATATATCAAGGAGTTATAATATGGAGAAAAAGCCTAGAGTATCTCATTTAAATGCAACAGTATGTTATTTAAAAAAAGATGACAAAGTTTTAATGCTTAAATTTAATAAAAAATGGGGACATGTATATGCACCTCCTGGTGGAAAATTTGAAGAAGGTGAGTCACCTTTAGACTGTATTATGAGAGAATATTATGAAGAAACTGGATTACAACTTATAAATCCTAGATTACAAGGAATGTCTTATTGGAAAGATTCTACAGAGGGAATAATTTTTGTGTTTGTTGCAGAGGACTTTGAAGGAAAATTAAAAAATGTTTCAGAAGAAGGTTATTCGGAATGGATAAATATTGAAGATTTTCCTAAAATAAATCAATTTGCACAAAATGAAAAGTTTATGCCATATATATTTAAAGAAAGATTATTTGAAGGTAAATTTTTATTAGATGATAAATGTAATGTTTTAGATTATAAGATTAGAGAAATATAAAATTTAAAATGGAGATATAAAATGAAGATAGGTAAAGATTATATAGGAGTGAGTGTAGGAGCTTTTATAGTTAATGAAAATAATGAAGTCTTACTACACAAAAGAGCTGTTCCAGCAGAAAAAGACCATTGGTGTATACCTGGTGGAAGACTAGAAATGTTTGAAAAACTAGAAGATGCAGTAATAAGAGAAGTAAAAGAAGAAATTGATGTTGATGTAAAAATAGAAAGAATAATGGGAGTTTGTGATCATATTATTGAAGCTGAAAAGGCACATTGGGTTGCAATGAGTTATTTATGTAAGATTACAAATGGTGAGCCAAAGATAATGGAACCTGATAAAGCATCAGAAATGAGATGGTTTAAATTAGATAATTTACCAGATAAACTAACTATAACAACTAAAAAAGCAGTTGAAGATTATAAAAAATTAAAAATCTAAAATGAAAGAGGAATATAAAAAGTGGAAAAGATAGCAATAATATCTGATGTACATAGTAATATAACAGCTTTTAAAGCAGTTATAGAAGATATTAGAAAAAGAGATATAACCAGAATCTTTTGTGCTGGTGATTTAGTTTTGAAAGGTTCTTCTCCTTGCGAAGTATTGGATTTAGCTAAAGAAAAATGCGAGGTTATAGTAAGAGGAAATGCTGAAGAAGGTGCAATGTGTGGAGAAACTCCTCATAAAACATGGCATAGAGAAACTTTAGGAAAAGAACGTATGGAATTTATAAGCCAGTTACCTTTATATTTTGATTTTTATATGAGTGGAAGCTTAATTAGAATGTTTCATGCATCTAAAAATGATACTCATTTTAGAATAATGGATTTTGATAATGCTGAAGAAAAAATGAAACTGTTTGAAGATGAATCAGGAAAAGTTCCAGATATTGTTTTATATGGAGATATACATATCCAATATATGCAAAAATTTTTTAATAAAACTATAGTTAATGTTGGAAGTGTAGGTAATATAGTAGAGTATTTGCATCATGATAATACAATTGAAGATATGTCAGAGAGCTTGCAGGCGTATTATACAATATTAGAAGGAGAGTATGATAGCAGAGAAAAAAGTTCTTTATCAATTAATTTTGTTAGAGTACCTTATGATATTGAAAAAGAAATTGAAATAGCTAGAAAAAATAATATACCTAGTTTAGAAAATTATATATTAGAATTAAAAACAGGGATGTATAGAAAAAATAAAAAAGTTAAGGAGTAGTGTGAGTATGCAAGTTGTAGCAGGTTGTATAATTGAAAGAGATGGCAGGGTTTTAATGACTAAACAAGCTAAGCAAAAGTACTATGGGAAATGGGATTTTCCAGCAGGTCATGTGGAAGAATATGAGTCAATAATGGATGCTGCAGTAAGAGAAACTTTCGAAGAAACTGGATGCAGGATAAGATTGATAGGTGCTTTACCAATATGTACAGTATTTTTGGAAAATGGTGAAACTCTTTTTATAATGAGATTTTTGGCAGAACTTATAAGTGAAGATATTAAATTTGATACATCGGAAATTCTTGATGTTCAATGGATAGATATTGATGCATTAAAAAATATGGGAGAAGATGAGGTGCGAGGACATGATATTGCTATGAAAACATTGATAGATTTAGAAGAAAATAATGTATATCCTTTGGAAATATATGATGATAGAATATATAAGGGAGATAAGTAGTGGTAGGAATGAAAAAACTTGCAGTTGCGGTTTCAAATGATAATGAAAAAGTTAGTGTTCAAGAGACAATTACAGCAATAAGTAAATCTGGATTTAAAAATGTTTTTATACAATGGTATGATAAAGACTGGAATTTTAGCCAAGAAGAGCAAGTGAAATTATGTAGGAGCTTAGGATTAAATATTATATTTGCACATTTAGGTTATCAAAATATTAATTCTATTTGGTTAGAAGGAGACGAGGGAGACAGTCTAGTTGATAGATATAAAAACGATATTAGAAAATGTAAAGAAAATGATATTCCTATGGTAGTAATGCATTTAACTAGCCATTTTGAAGCACCAATGTATAATGAAATTGGTTTAGAAAGATTAAAAAAGATTATTAAATTTGCACAAGAATTAGGAATGAAAGTAGCCTTCGAAAATACTAAAATAAAAGGTTATTTAGAGTATGTACTAGATAATATTAAAGACGAGAATGTAGGAATTTGCTTTGATTCAGGGCATTGTCATGTACATTTTAATGATGAATTTAATTTTGAAAAGTTTAAAGATAGAATTTTTGCAGTCCACTTACATGATAATGATAAATCAGATGATTTACATTTAATGCCTTTTGATGGAACAATAGATTGGAATAAGCTTTTAACAGATTTAAAAAATGAACACTATGAAGCTTGTATTACATTGGAATTATGTTATAGGTATGATTATTTAAAAATATCTATAGAAGAATTTTATAAAATAGGTTATGAAAGAGCTAAAAGAGTAGCTGAATTATATGAAAAAGTATAAATGGAGTAGTATATGCATAAAAAATATAGAAAGTTATTATTTGATTTAGATAATACATTAGTAGATGATGATAAAAATAGAGAATATGCTATTGGAAAAATGTTAGCTGATATGGGTGAAGAAGTAACTCATGAAAAGATACAAAAATTTATAGAAATGGATAATAAATTTTGGATTGATAGATCTGCTGGTAGAATAAAAGATCCATATGAGTTTAAAAGTAATGAAGAACAAACAAAATGGTTGCGTGCAGAAAGAATAAAAAGATATTTTGGAGAAATGAGTTTAGAAGAAGCTACAGAGTTAAATACAAAATATGTAGATTTATTAAGAGAAAAAGCTTTTCCAATAGATAATGCATCAGAAGTTTTAAAGTATTTAAATGATAAAGGATATGAAATTTATATTATAACAAATGGACCTAAGAGAGCTGTAAAAGATAAAGCAAAAGGTACAGGAGGACTGCAATATATAAAAGAAATTTTTACAGCAGAAGAAGTAGGATATATGAAACCTAAAAAAGAATATTTTAATGGATTCTTCAAAAAAATTAATTGTTATGATACTTCTGAAATGCTTATAATAGGTGATGAATTAGAAAAAGACGTACTTGGTGGAATGAATAACAATATAGATACTTGTTGGTTTAATCGTAGAGGAGAAAAAAGTACAGGTTATAAAGTAGATTATGAAATAAAAGATTTACTAGAATTAAAAGAAATATTATAAAATATGGAGGAATAAATATGGAAGATGTTGTATTTGTAACTCATAATAAAGGAAAAATAGCATCAGCTAAAAAGCAATTAGGTGAAGTTAATTTTAAGATATTTGAATATGAATTAGACGAACCAAGAAGTGATGATATTAAATATATATCAAAATATAAAGTTATGGAGGCATACAAACTTGTAAATAAACCTTGCATTTCTTTAGATTGCGGATTTTGGATAGATGAATTAGGTGGTTTTCCTAAGGCTTTTGTAAATTTTGCATTAGATACAATAGGTATTGATGGAATATTGAAGTTAATGGAAGGAAAAGAGAATAGAAAATGTAGATTTACTGAATGTTTATCATATTATGATGGTAAAGAAGTGCATCAATTTATGGGAAAACATGAAGGAAATTTGTCAGAAAAAATTTTAGGAAATGATACTGACCAAAAGTGGTCGGATTTATGGTATGTGTATAAGCCATTTGGATATGAAAAGACACTAGCCGAGATGTCTGATGAAGAAAGAAAAAATAGAATTCCATACGAATCAGTAGATTCTATGAGAGTGTTTGCAGATTGGTATAGAAAAGAGAAAAAGTAGAGGAGAAAATTAAATATGAAAGAAATTAATAAAGAATTAAAAAAGTATATAGCATTAAATGTATTTGAACAATATGATATAAACAATATGGGAGGACACGGATTAGACCATATAAAAACTGTTATTGAAAGATGTTTTGAAATTATAAAAGCGTTTGATTTAGATGTTGATATAGATATGATTTATACAATTGCAGCTTTTCATGACATAGGATATCGACAAGATCCAGATAGACATGAAGAAGTTTCAAGTGAAATGTTTAGAAAAGATCAAAACATGAGAAAGTTTTTTAATGATGAACAAATAGAAATAATTGCAGAAGCAATTGTAGATCATAGAGCAAGCTTAGAATATGAAGCAAGAAGTATATATGGAAAAATAGTATCTTCAGCTGATAGAGAAACATCTGTAAGAAATATGTTAGAAAGATCTATTTTATATCAAGCTGATAAACATAGTAGTGAAAATCCTTCAGTATCACAGGTTATTGATTATTCTTATAAAAAGTTATCAAGTAAGTATGGTAAGGGTGGATATGCTAAAATGTATTATCCAGATCAAAAGTATGTTGATTATTTAAATACAATGCAAGAGTTATTAGAAGATAAAGAAAAATTTATCGAAGCAGAAAGAGCTATAGCAAAAGAATTAAAATTAGGAGAGAAAAGTGAACATATACGTTGAATTAAATAAAATAGTAGAGTATATAGAAAATAATTTGGAAGAAAATATTGATTTAAAAGTTATTTCTAAAATGATAGGTATGAATGAATATACTTTTCAAAGATTATTTTCAGTAATAACTGGATGTTCTTTTGCTGATTATGTTAGAAGTAGAAGACTTTCAAATGCAGGACAAGAGCTATACTTGGGTGAAGAAAAAATAGTAGATATTGCAGTAAAATATCAATATAATAATGCAACATCATTTTCAAGAGCTTTTGAAAAATTTCATGGAATAAAGCCAAGTGAAGTTAGAAAAAATCCTGAAAAATTAAAGCTATATACAAAATTACATTTTAATGAACAATATGAATGTAATAAAAATATTAATTATACAATAATAGAAAAAGATGAATTAACTTTGTATGGAAAATATAAGTTAACAAGTAATGATGAAATAGAAGGTATTGCTCCTAAATTTTACGAAGAGATGGCTATAAAGTATGGAGATGCACCATATGCTTCAATAGAGTATGAAGATAGTTGCAGAATGAATGTAAAGGCTTATTGGGTTTTATATTATGATAAAAAAGAAGACATGGAAAAGTTTATAATTCCTAAAAGTAGGTGGATACAGTTACGAGTAAATTCTCAAGAACCAGAAGATATACAAGAAAATTCAAGAGTTTTTTATGAAGAGTTTTTACCAAATTCAAAATATAATTTTAGAGATTTACCAGAATTAGAGTATTATCATGATGATGTAACAGATTTTTTAATTCCAATAGAAGACTGACTTTTTTTGAAAAAGAAAAGTCAGTCTTATTTTATATAATAGGAATATAATTACTATTATATAAAATAAGACGCCTGCGGCAAAACATTACACACAAATTTTATGTAATAAAATTTGGCACACGAACAAATTTACTGAAAAATCTGTGATTTTTCAGATTTGTTCTCTTGACTATAAAAAATGTGATATAGAGGGAATAGTGATGAAAAATTTATTTGAAGTTTATTTAACATCTGAGTATGTAGAGAAAGAAGAATGGCTTAAATTATTTATAAGACTTGGTAAAATAAACGGAAGATTTAGAAGATGGAGATTATGGATAAGCATAGAAAATAATTACATAAGATATTTTATAGAAATGAGAAGATTACTTCCACCAGTACTTGGAGAACTTGGAAGTTTTTTATTTAAAAAGTCTGATGTGAAATTAAAAGAAAAATGTATTCCTATGATCCCATTTTTTTTAACTAAGAATTGCAAAACTGTTTTAGATGTATATGACTGTGCAGAATCTAAGAGAATGCATAAATTGAAAAAAGTTAAAATGACTTTTTTTTCTCATAAATCAGATAGCTATTTATCAAGCACAAAACTATATTTTAAAGCTTTAGATAATAATATTTATAGAAGAAAACTTTATTTTAATTGCTCTATTTTTGAATTTGTAAGTATTGATTTTAGTAGTCATACAAGATTTTTTTACAAAAAAGAAGTTGCAAGATATTTAGAAACTAAAAAGACTTTACACTTGTTAAGTTCAGAAAAAGAAAGAGCATTATTAAAAGCAGATGTATTTCCATACCTGCAAGATGAATTATATTTAAGGCATAATGATTTTGATTTTGATAGACATTCTATTGTAATTGGTGCTAGTGGTACAGGAAAATCTAAATTAATAAGCTCTATGGTTAAAAACTTATTGAATGATAGTTATAGTAGGCAAAAATATAAGATGGTTATAATTGATCCACACGCAGCTATTGAAGAAGATATAGGTGGGTTAGAAGGCGTTAGAACAATAGATTTTAAAACTGAAGAAGATAGTATAAATTTATTTATTAATCGGAACAGAAGATATTTTATCTTCAACAGAGTCAATAATATCTATATTTAAGAATATTATAGCAGATAGGTATAATTCTAAATTAGAGAGAGTTCTTAGATATAGTATTCATTTATTATTAGAAGCAAATGAATTTAATTTAATAACTTTAAGAAAAGTAATTACAGAAATCGAATATAGAAATAAGATTTTAAAACAGGTTGAAGATACTGCACCAATTAATATTATTGAATTTTTTAGAGTAGATTTTAATGAGCTTAAAAATAAATCTTATCATGAAGCAATTTCACCAATAGTTGCTTTTATTGATGAAATGCAGTTATTACCTGCATTTAATAATGCAGAAGAGAACAAAACTATAAAGGAAGAAATAGAAAATAATTTTGTAACAATACTTTCTTTAGATCAAATGTCTTTAGGGTTAAATATAACTAAAACAATATCCGGTTTTAGTATGCAATCTATACTGCAATTAGTACAGTCGCATACTTTTAATGAGCATATAATTTTAGTTATTGATGAGGTATCTGTAATTGAAAACCCAATTATAAATAGATTTTTATCAGAGGCTAGAAAATATAATCTGTCATTGATTTTAGCAGGACAATATTTTGAGCAAATTAGTACTGGACTTCAAAAAGCTATATTTACTAATATTGTAAATTATTTTATTTTTAGGGTTTCTAGAATGGATGCAATAATATTAGAAAATAATATAAAAATGGAAGTAGCTGTAAAAAATTCACATATAAACAGGGTTAAGATTTTGACAGAGTTAGAAGATAGAGAATGTGTTACGAGAATAGGAAAAGCTGGAAGATTGTATTCTGCAATTCGAGGAAGAACTACAGATTTTGTTCCTATTCCTCGAAAGAAGAAAATGCGAAAAGATACTAAATTACCACAGAATAACGGAAATACAGATAAAAAAATTTTTAGTATTGAAACTAAAAATACTTTAAAAGATTTAATGATAAAGCAATCAGCTTCTAGAAAAAAAGTAAATTTAGAGAATAATGGTTAGAGGTAAAAGAATGAACGATAAACAATGTATGAATGTTATTGATGAAATTTTTGTAGAGATATTCGGACAAAAGTCTCCTGTGGATATAAACGGAATATTAGAAGAATGTGCATTTGATATAAAATTACCTAACAAAGTATTAGATGCTATTACAGGTGATGAAACATGGGCTTCTTCTGTTAATTCGAATAAATACATAAGTCAAACTAATATGGAAAAATACGATACATATAAGGGATGGATGATACCTAAAAAAGAAATAAAATCCTTAGATGATATTTTTACTTGGTGGGATAAGGTAAATTATACAACTACTGAACGCATATATGATAGTACCAATATTTCTAAGAGTGATACTATTTATAATTGTGAAAATATTTATAGGAGTCAAGATTGCAGAAAATGTAGAAATGCTGTTTTTTCTGATGGATGTGGCGATTCTGATTATATTATTGCATGTCAACGAAGTGGTAATTGTAATTATTCAATAAGAATAGCTGATTCAGCTAATTGTTCAAATAGTTATAATGTGATTTGTTCTGCTAAAATAAGTAATTCTTTTTTTATTCAAGATGCAAATTCTTTACATGAATGCATGTTTTGTTCTCATATATCAAATCGTAGATATTGTATTGCGAATATGCAATTTGAAAAAGAAGAATATATGGCTATAAAAAATGAAGTTATTAAATGGATTATAGGTCAATTTAATAATAAATAAACTCGTCAAAAAAAGATGTAAGGCTATTAATTTTATTAAAGTTGTGATATAAATAATGTAAATTTTTTATGGGAGTTTTGAAATGAAGATATTATTTGCAACAACTAATTTAGCTAAAATTAAGAAGTATAAAGATAAATTGTCAAAAGAAGGAATAGAGTTAATTACGATAAATGACTTAGATTTTAAATTAGATATAGATGAAAATGGTAAAGATGCTATTGAAAATGCGTATATAAAGGCAAAAGCATATTATGATGCAACAAAAATGCCGACAATTGGAATGGATAATTGTTTATTTATAGAAGAGTTACCAGAAGAAAAACAACCTGGTACACATGTTAGAAGAATAAATGGAAAAGAGTTAAATGATGAAGAGATGATTGAATATTATTCTAATATGGTTAAAGAATATGGAGGGAAGCTAACAGCTAAGTGGGTTTATGGAATGGTTATGTGTACAGATAAAGGTGATTTTGAACATACTTGGAATAAAAGCGATTTTTATTTAGTAGATAAGGCTTGTAAAGAAAGAAATCCAGGCTATCCATTAGATTCAATCTCTGTTATGCCTGATAACGGAAAGTATTGGCTTGAGATGACAGAGGAAGATAAGATTAAAAATAAAGAAAAAGATAAAAAGCCAGATGGTGTTATTGAATTTATTTTAAATAACATCTAATGGGCAGGGATATATAGTTCAAAGGCTAATCAGCAGTTATCCGAAAGGATGATTGCTGATTTTTTAAATTATAAAAAATAAATATTTAATGATAAACGATAAAAATATTGTGTTTTGCATAATGCTGTGTTATAATTTTGCCAAAGAAGGGAGAAATATTATGGCAATTATTACAAATTTGGAAGAAATAATGAAAGAAAAGGGATATACATTAGGAAAATTAGCTGAAGAAGTTGGAATTTCACCAGTAAATCTTTCTAATATTAAAACAGGAAATATTTCTGCGATGAGATTTAGCACATTAGAAGAAATATGTAGAGTTTTAGAATGTCAGCCAGGAGATATTCTAAAATATCAAGAAACAACTAGAAAAAGAGTAATACCATTATTTTTAGATTATTCTGGTACGACTGACTTATTATTAAAAGGTGGAGCTGAAAATGTTAAAAAGTTTTTTGAGTCAGTTATAGCAATGCAAAATAAGTCAAAATGTGAAGTGCAAATAACTATGATTACAGGGTCAGCTTTTGAATCAGCTAAAAGTAAATACAAATTACTTGCCGAATTAGCTGGAAATTATGGATTACCTAATTTATTTGATGGAGCTGTTGCAGAATATTGTGGTTTTATTATTAAAAAAGACAAATCAGGCAAGTTATTAACTTTAGATACACGTATATTAGAAAAGAGAAGCGAAATAGAGAAAATTATAGCACAATATGGTGGTACGATAAGCTCAGAAGTTACAAGTTTGTATAATGTAGGATTTGAAGATATAACAAGAACTGATTTAGCCAAAGTAAGTGAAGAAGTAGATAGGCTTATTGATTCAGAAGATATTGAAACTGTTACTTATTATGATGATTATGGAAAAGAGTTTGATATAAAGCCTAAAAAACATTCTAAAGCAGAATCAGTATTTATGCTTACTAAAAAGTTAAAAGAAAAATATGATGTTCCCTTTGTAATAATTGGTGGAGATTCTCAAGATGAAGATTTAAAAATGTATACATTAAATAAAGATAGATTGAAGAAATTAGATTTAAGATCAGTATTTATTGCTCCTGCTAATATAGGTGAACTTGGTAATTATGATAAAGATATAATTGTTGGAAATTGGGATAATTCTGATGGAATTGCGGAATGCATTGAAAAATTAAATTCTAGAATGAAAGTTTGCGAAGATGGAGGAATAGAATTATGAGAAAATATATATTAATGTTTGAATATGATAGTAAAAAATTTATGGATATTAATAAAATTATTATATTTAAAAGTAATTTAAAGAAACTTGAAGAACAAGGAAAAACTGTACATATGGCTTTTTACGGAGAAGCTTCAGATGAGGAATTAGCAACATTTATGAGTTATTTTAATAGTTTAGTAGGAAAAGCAATTTGCAATCTATCTATTTCGCTTAGAACTAAAGAAATTGTTTTTGAAAATGGTATAAACAATAAATCTATAAAGCTATCATCAAAAAATGCTAAAGAGTTACAAGATAAAAAATTTGATAGTATTATTAATGAATATTATTCAGATGAAGATGTTGATATAAGAATTTTACCAACAAAAGATTGGGAAAATTTGATTCTAGATTTAATAGGAGAATAATATGAGTATAAAATTTTTTGAAAATATACAAGAAGAGGATAGAGCTGGAGGAAAAGGATTATCTTTAGCTAAAATGTATCAAACAAAAGTAAATGTGCCTAATGGTTATGTAGTTATGTCAGATACATTTGAAGAGTTTTTAGATGAAAATAATATTAAATATAAAATTAAAAACATACTTGTGACATGTGATATAGAAAATGAGGAAAAAATTAATCAAGTTTCAGAAGAGATAACTCAAATTATTCTTGAAGCTAATATATCAGATAAGTTAAAAAGCGAGTTATTGGATTATTATAAAAAATTAGATTCTGAATATGTTGCAGTACGCTCATCTGCGTTATCAGAAGATGGAAAAGAACATGCTTGGGCTGGACAATTAGAAACATTTTTAAATATAGATGAAGTTGATTTAGTTGATAATATTAAAAAATGTTGGGTTTCAGGTTTTAGTCCAAGAGCTATTTTTTATAGAATAAAAAATAGTGATATAGATAATATATCAGTAGCTGTTGTTGTTCAAAAAATGGTTCAAAGTGATATTTCAGGCGTAGCTTTTTCTGCAAATCCAACTACAAATGATTTGGATCAATTAGTTATAGAAGCTGTTTTAGGTTTAGGAGAAGCTATTGTTTCTGGAAAAGTAACTCCTGATAAATATATTGTTAGTAAAAAAGATAATTCGATAAAAAATAAAGAAATTAAGTGTCAAAAAATGAAATTAGTAAAGACTAATAATACCACTAATTGGAAGGATATAGATGATGGAGATAATCAAAAATTAGAGGATAAAATGATTATTCAGTTGTCTAATATGATAAAAAAATTAGAAAGTTTCTATGGTTTTCCTGTTGATGTAGAATGGGGAATTGAAAATAATAGTATATATATATTGCAATGCAGACCTATTACAACATTAAGAAAAAATGAATTATTAGAAAGAATAAAAAAAGCGGGAGAATGGAATTTTTATGTTTCAAGGAGATTTAACTGGTTTGTTGAAAATACAGAAATATATTCTACTATGGAAAAGTTTCAAAAAGAGTTGTTAGGATTCTTCATTCCTACTGAAAATTATCTATGTTTAAATGGAGATGAATATGCATTAGAATCAGGATCTAATGTTTTTGAAAAATATAGTAAAGAAAATAACTTTTTTGAAAGATTTGCTAATATTGAATTTGATTTAGTAAAAGATATAAAAAAATATTTAGAGTATTTAGAGAATAAAAACTTTAAAGAATGTAGTTTTGAAGAATTGTTGTTAGAGTTTAAAAAATTTAATGATATGTATATTAAAAGTTTTATTCCTGGTATGACAAGGCCAGAAGAGTTTTTGATAGATAAACTAGAAAAAGAATTAGAAAATAATAATTTTTCCAAAAAAGAGATAGAGCTAATCTTTTCTAAAATTTCTACTTGTCCTAATTGTGATATTCTTTCATATAGTGAAGAACCATTAGATTTACTTAAAATAGCTTTAAAAAGGAAAAATGGGGAAAATGTAGATGATTTAATAGACGAACATATTAAAAAGTATTCATGGATTAAAGGACCAGTAGAATTAGAAGATACTTGTTTTAAAAAAGAAGAATATTTATTAAGATTGGACAATTTACTTGATTCTAATATTGAAGAGAAAATTAATATTATTCAAAAAGTTAGAAAAGATAATGATATTGAGTATGAGAATATTTTAAAAGAGTATGATTTTTCATTAGAAGTTCAAAAAATAGTGAAAGCTATTAGAGATTTTACGTTTTTAAGGACATATACAACAGAATATTCAGATCATTTATTTTATTTAGCTAGACATACTATATTTGAGGAAATTTCAAACAGAATAAATATAGAAACTATAGATTTAATAATGCTTGATGATTTAGAGATATTGCAAATTTTAGAAAAAAATGGTGTTGTTGATGCAAATATAAAAGAAATGATACATAAGAGAAAAAAAGGTTTTGCAATGATATGGCTTAATAATGAAGTATATACTGTATTTGGAGATGAAAGTATATTACTTCAAAATGAAATAGCTAATATTTACAAATCTTCAAATGAGAGTGTTGAAGGAACATCAAATATAATTTGTGGTAGTGTTGCAAATATGGGAAAAGTAAAGGGGATAGCTAAAGTACTTAAGAAATATGAAGATATTTATAATGTAGAAAAAGGTGATATAATAGTAGCAACTATGACTACACCTGATTATGTTTCAGCAATGGAAAAAGCAGCTGGATTTATTACAGATGAAGGTGGGATAACTTGTCATGCTGCAATTCTTTCAAGAGAATTTAATGTTCCATGTATTGTTGGAACGATAAATGCTACTAAAGAGATAAAAAGTGGACAATTAGTTGAGCTAGATGCATATTCAGGAAAGGTGTATATTTTAGATTAGGTGTAAAAAGAAAGTATCAAAAAATTAGATACTTTCTTTTTGTATTAACTATTGAAGTAAGACTATTGCCATGATAAAATTATTAGGAAATATAAATTAAATAGAAGTGAGAAATATATATGAGTGAGGAAGAGATAATTGAAAAAACAAAAAGTTTTGTGAAAGAAAAATGTCAAAATGAAGATAGCAGTCATGACTGGTGGCATATTCAAAGAGTTTACAGAAATGGTATGCTTATTAATAAAGAAGAGAAAGCTAATAATTTTGTAGTAGCAATGATTACTTTATTACATGATGTATATGATCACAAGTTTTTTGATGGAGACATTGAAGAAAAATTAGAAGAAACATTAAAAGAATTAGGAATATATAATTATATGGAAGAAAGTGATATAAAAAATATTACATATAGTTGTGCTAATTTAGGATTTAGTTCTAATATGAATACTAAAATAGAACTTTCAATAGAAGGAAAAATAGCACAAGATGCAGATAGATTAGATGGAATTGGTGCAATAGGTATAGGCAGAACTTTTGCATATGATGGTGGAAAAGGGAAACCAATGTATGATCCAGATGATGTAGCCATAGTAACTAGTGAGGAGTATAAAAAACGTGGTTCAAAAACAACAATAAATCATTTTCATGATAAATTATTGCATATAAAAGATTTAATAAATACAGACTCAGCTAAGAAGATTGCAGAAGAAAGACATAAGTTTTTAGAAATATTTTTAGATGAATTTATGAAAGAATGGAATGGAGAGAAATGATAAACACAGGCTATTTATATTCAAAAGATAAAAAGAGAATATTTGTAAATACTTGTTTAGGATGTAATGGACAGTGTGTATATTGTTATTTACCAAAAATGGGATATGATAACAAAAATGTGTCTTTAGATGTAAAAAAAGCAGAAGATTTAATTTCTCAAATTGAAGCTTTAGGAATTACAAATGATACATTAATAACTTTAGGGTGTTTTTCAGAATGTTGGGATGATAATAATAAACCAGAAACCAGAAAATTGCTAGAATATTTTTTAAAAAGAGGAAATCAAATTCAATTATCAACTAAAAAAGAAATAAAACCAGAAGAAATAGAACAGTATAAAGAATTAGTTAAATATAAAGGACAATTTGTTATTTTTATTAGTTCAGCTACAATAAGTAGGTGGAGAGAAATAGAACCCAATACAGCTTCACCAGATAGACGATTTAGAATTTTTGATCTTCCAAAAGATTGGAAAATACCAACAGTATTATATATGAAACCTGTTTTGAAAAATATAACAATGAAAGATATAGAGTTATATGAAGATATAATGAGAATCCATGATATAAAAGATGTTGTAGTTGGAAGTATTTTTGGAGAAGAGAGGTCGCTTGAATCTGTTCATTTTTCAGATGCGAATAATTTGTTTTATAATGAAATTTCTGATGAACTAGAAATAAAACGAAGACTAATGAAATTAGGAAATGTAAGAATTTTTAGTAGAAGTTCAAAAGTTATGGAGTACTATAAAAAAAGAGAGTTAGAAATAGAAGAAAAGTTGTAAAAGTAATATTTTACAACTTTTTTCATATTTATATAAATGTTGGAAAAATGGAATAAAAGTCTAGAAATACAAAAAAATGGCACAAGAGTTTACATAACATCAAAAATATGGTATAATGATAGATGAAGTTAAAAAGAAAAGGAGTAAAAGATATGAATAATATAGAAAATGAAAAAAGTAGATTTAAATACTTATTTAAAATTAGTTTTTGCATTATTATATTAACACTAGTTTTACTAATAAATGAAACTAGTCCTTTTACAGTTTTAGCTAGTACAGAAGATTCTAATAACAATGAATTTTGTTATTTATCAGATATTCCATATGTGACAAATCAATCTGCTGCAGGATGGAAAACAATTTGTTTAGATAAGACATCTGATGGTGCATTAATATCAGTCAAAGTTGAAGGTGCTAATTATTCATTTAAAAAAGGAATATGGGCACATGCTACTTCAACAGTAGTATATGATTTAACAGATTACTTAGGATATGATTATTTTACAGCATATATAGGATTAAATACAACAGCAGCATCTAGTAGTAATGGTGTTAAATTTTATATTTATACTTCAGAAGACGGAAAAAATTGGAATTTAAAAACTGATGAAAATCCAGAAGTATCTAAACCTGGACAAAATGCAACATTTGTTAAAATAGATATAAGAGATGCAAAATTTTTAAAATTATATGCAGATGCTAATGGAAGCAATGGTAATGACCATTCAGTATATGCAGATGCTAAATTAATTAAAGAAACATATAAAGAACCAGGTGAAGGATTAGTTAACAGCGTTGAGGACTTAGATAAAAGAATTAAAACTGAATTTGCGAATGCAGATTTATCAAATAAAGAGTATGAACTAGTATTATTACAAAGAGAACTTGTATCAAATGCTGGTCAATATGCTTTAAAACGTTTTTGTAGTGAAAGTGAAGAAAATCAAGCAACACTTTCATGGTTGATGAATGATTTAGATACATTGAAGCTTTATATTCTTGGTGGAAAGCCAGAAGGTGGTAGTTACTATAGTTCTTTAAATGTATTATCAAAATTATATACTAAATATCAAAATGATTTTGAAGTAAAAGAAGTATCAAAATATGGAACAGTAAAGGGTGACCTATATAAGAAAATGGCAATTACACTTTCACTTACACATTCAGCTCGTGTAGCTTTATGGATGCAACCAAGTGAACCATTAAATCAATCAGATGCAGTTACACGTTATGCAATTTTCAAGAAAATGTATGATGAAGGAAACTTTGTAGTTACTGATAGTATAGATATTACAAAATGGTTTGAATCTTATAATGTAGAAGAAATGCGTTTTGTTTTAAACAACATTATAGATGATGAAGAAATATTATGGTTAAATGAATATACACAATCTTTTATTGATGCACAACCAAACAAGGCATGGACATATTTAACACCACACCCTTATATGGCATATGTGTATCCTAATTATGGCAATCCAGTATTCCATGATCCAGATAGAAAAGATTATTGGGATAAAAAATTCAATGGAATATTTTCTAAATATGGAGTAACTTATAGCTCAGAGAATAAAAAAATTTATAAAGTTTGGATGAACTTTAGAAATGAATTTGGAACTGGAGCTGTTTGTGGTGGTATTTCAAAAACGGGTTCAAATATTCGTACATCTCATGGTATACCTGCAGCAGTTATAGGTCAACCAGGACACGCAGCTATTATATATTATGGTCAAGATAACAATGGAAATGGATATTGGAATCTAGATAATGATGTAAGCGGATGGACTTTATCTGAAAAAGGTGAAAGATTATTATTAGGTTGGGGTAATGCTAATACTAATTATGCTAGAGGATCTTATCAAGTTGTATATATGGCATTAGCTCAAGAAGCATTAAACGATTATGAAAATTTCGAAAAATGTGAAGAAACTGTAATGCTTGCTAAATCATATGAAGGTGATTTAGTAAAACAAGAAGAGATTTACAGAAGAGCATTAGAAATACAACCAATAAATCTTGATGCATGGTTAGGATTAATTAATGTGTATAATACAAGTACAACTAAAACAGAAGATGAATATTTTGAGTTGGCTAGAGAAGTTGGAGAAAACTTAAAATATTTCCCATTACCAATGCAACAATTAACAAATTTAATAAAACCTAAATTAACAAGTGTAGAAAATTCTTATAGATTTACATTATTACAAACAAGAATATTAACTGAAGGAACAAAAGTACCTAACAATACAGCAGATAATTATTATGTTTATCAGCCATCTTTAACAAGAACAGAAGCTAATTTCTTATTAGGAAAATTAGATAAAACAATAGCTACATTCTCATTTGATGGTGAAGATGCAGATAAAATTGTATTATCAAGTCGTTTTGATGGAAATGGTGTTCGTTGGGATTATAGTTTAGATGGAAAACAAACATGGCATGAAGTAGCATTTTCAGCAGAAGAAGAACATAAATGGCAACTAACTGAGGAAGAAATAAAGAGTATTAATGCAGAAGATGATATTTATATTCATATTGTTGGTGTAAATTACAATGAAGAGAATTTATATAAAATAGATATTACAGAAACAAATGCTCCAATATTATATAACAATGATTTAGAAAATAAAGTAATGGGGACAACAAATATAATGGAATGGCGTTTTAGTGAAAATGATCCATGGACATCATATGCAACAGAGGAACCAGATTTAACAGGAGATAAAACTATACAAGTAAGAGTGGCTCCTTCAGGAACAGGATTAGCAAGTGATGTTACAACTTTAGAATTTACTCAAGATGAAATAAATCCTAAGAAAAAATATATAAAAATAGCTCATTTATCAATAGAAAATGTTTCTTCAGAAGCAACTTCAAATCAAGGAAATGCATCATTTGCTATTGATGGAAATTATTATACTAGATGGCACTCAGCATGGAATGGAAGTGATACTCAAAAGTACATTACTATTAAATTAGATAAACCAGTTATATTATCTGCTATGGATTATTTCCCAGCTGCAGGTGGAAATGGTAAAATATTACAAGCTCAAATTTTAGGAAGTATGGATGGAGAAAACTTTACTGAAATAAAAAATGTAACATGGGCAAATAATGATACAACTAAAACTATTGATTTTGAAGAACCTGTTCAAGTTCAATACATTAAAATAGTAGGAGCAAGAACTTCTTCAGGCGGTGGAGGAAACTTTATAGCTGCTAGAATGTTTAACTTCTATGAAGATACAACGATAAAAATAGTTGCTGATTTCTCATTTGATGGAACTAATGGTGGAAAGATAATTTTAGCGGATGAATATAAAAATTCAAATTGGGAATATAGTATAGATGGTGGAAACACATGGAAAGCAGGAAATTTATCAGAACATCAATTATCAGAAGAAGAACTAAATCAAATTAGTGAAGAAAATAAGATAAAAATAAGATTTAATGAAAATGAAGTATATACAATAAATATAAAAACTGGAACAGTGCCTACAATTAATGCATATTTAAATGATTTAGAAAATAGATTAATTGGATTAGATAATAAAGATATTCTTGAATGGAAATTAGAAAATGATAATAATTGGACAGATTATAGTGAGGAAGAACCAGTGGTAGTAGGAGACAGAAAATTATTAGTTAGAGCAAAAGCCAAAGGTTTATATACAGCAAGTGATATTATAGAATATCAATTCACTCAAGATACTGATACAGAAACTCAAAAGTATGTACCAATAAAACATTTATCAATTGAGAGTTATTCAACTGAATCCGCAGATAGTGCAAGACCATTTTATGCACTAAATGCAATTGACGGAAATATTAATACATTATGGCATACAGACTTTAGATATTCAGTTTTAGAACAAGAAGGTAATCCATTTATAAATATAAAATTAGATGAACCAAGATATATGTCAGCATTAGAATTTGTTCAAACAAAATATAAAGAAAATGATCCAGACTTTATTAAAAATGCAATAGTATATATAAGTGAAGATGGTGAAAATTGGATTGAAGCTGGAAGAATTGAAGAATGTCCACAAGATAATGAATTAAGAAAGATTACATTTAACGAAAGTATCTATGGTCAATATGTAAAATTAGAAGTAGAAACTTATGGTATATTTGCATCTGTAGCTATGGTAAATTTATATGAAGATATAACTAAAAGAGAAGAAATAGTAGTGCCAACTGCTGAAATAGAATATAGTACTACAGAAATGACAAATCAAGATGTAGTAGCAACAGTAGTAAATCCAAGTACTGAAATTACAATAACAAATAATGATGGAAAAGACACATATACATTTACTGAAAATGGAGAATTTACATTTGAATTTGTTGACAATAAAGGAACTAAAGGAACGATTAAGGCTGTAGTTAATTGGATCGATAAAGTTGCACCAATTGGTTCAGTACAATATGATATTACAGAAATGACAAATCAAAATGTAACAGCTACTTTAATGACTAGCGAAGATGTTATAGTTTTGAATAATGACGGAAAAGACACATATACATTTACTGAAAATGGACAATTTGAATTTGTTTTCAGAGATGAAGCTGGAAATGAAGCTAAAACAATAGCTGTAGTAGATTGGATAGATAAAGAAGCTCCAGAAGCAACAATATCTTATGATATAACAGAAGATACTATTCAGGATGTAGTAGCAACAATAGAATGTGATGAAGAAATTACAATAATAAATAATGATAGAGAAAACACATATACATTTACTAAAAATGGAGAATTCGAATTTATATATACAGATAAATTAGGAAATGAAGGAAGAGTAATAGCAAAAGTAGATTGGATAGATAGAGAAGCACCAATTGGAAAAGTAAACTATGATATAACTGAAATTACAGGAAATGATGTAGTAGCTACATTAGAAGCTAATGAAGAAATTACAGTAACAAATAATAATGGAAAAAATACGTATGTATTTACAGAAAATGGAGAATTTGAGTTTACTTTTATAGACAAAGCAGGAAATGAAGGTAAAGCAATAGCAAAAGTAGATTGGATAGATAAAGAATTACCAGAAATAACAGTTATATATAATATAGAAAATATAACAAATCAAGATGTAACAGCTAAAATAGAAAGCAGTAAAGAAATTACAATAACAAATAACGATGGAGAAGATGAATACACATTTACCGAAAATGGAGAGTTTACATTTGAATATGTTACTAAAGCTGGAAAATATGGAGAAGTAACAGTAAAAGTAGATTGGATAGATAAAGAAGCTCCAATAGCTAGAGTATCATATGATATAACAGAAGAAACTACTGAAAATGTAGTAGCAACTGTAGAAGCTAATGAAGAAATTATAATAACAAATAATGATGGAAAAGATACATATATTTTTACTGAAAATGGAGAGTTTGAGTTTACATTTAGAGATGAAGCAGGAAATGAAGGTAGAGTTGTAGCTAAAGTTGATTGGATTATTGAAAAAGAACCTGAACCAAGTGATAACCCAACACCAAGTCCAAGTGATAACCCAACACCAAGTCCAAGTGATAACCCAACACCAAGTCCAAGCGATAACCCAACACCAAGTCCAAGTGATAACCCAACACCAAGTCCAAGCGATAACCCAACACCAAGTCCAAGTGATAATC
>ERZ777306.1064-NODE-1064-length-47337-cov-9.319805_pt1 | contig 47337 bp, 37 predicted proteins | sample MGYA00374966_ERZ777306 | MGnify/ENA primary metagenome ERZ777306 (study PRJEB29329, sample SAMN06343882) | mouse gut metagenome | isolation source: Mouse cecum | place: Austria: Vienna | collected 2014-11-15 ... | reverse complement strand
CTCCTCTTTCAAGAATGAAAATCTTGCGTCCTAGCCGATAGACGAATGGGCCTTATCAACCACCAGCTTTCACAAGCGGATGGGAGAAAAATTACGAGAACTTTTTATCTATCCTTTCCGGCTTTATCCTCCGAAGGGCTACGGAAATGCCACCTGCATTCCATCGCTCCTCCTGGAAGCCGATATTTCGTTTGTCAGCTTCTTAACCCAGCTTGTTGATATGCAGGGCGAGCTTGCTCTTGAGGTTCGAAGCCTTGTTCTTCGAAATCCTCTTCTTGGAAGCGAGACGGTCGAGCATACCAGACACCTTTACATATGCAGCCTGAGCCTCGGCCTTGTCGGTCATCGCGCGGAGACGACGAACAGCGTTACGGGCAGTTTTAGCATAATAACGGTTACGAAGACGGCGGCTGGCAGTCTGACGGATGCGCTTCAAAGCTGATTTATGATTTGCCATTTCAAAAAATGTAAAAAATCCTAGTTTCTGTTTTTCTTTATTAGTAGCCCATAGGAGAATCGAACTCCTCTTTCAAGAATGAAAATCTTGCGTCCTAGCCGATAGACGAATGGGCCGACTGGCATTTTGCGACTGCAAAGTTAACACCTTTTTCACACATTCCCAAATATTCCCGCCAGAATCCTCGTTTTTAAGTTTTTTTCAGAATTTCCACAGCCCCAAAAGTCCGCCCCATAGTCTGCGACTGCAATCCCCCCTTCCTACATTCCACACACATCCTACGGCCATACCACAAAACAGCCACTAAAACAACACCTCCCCAAATTCAATCATCACTGCAAATTCCGTATCTTTGCACCATGTTTGAACCCCTCGACTGCATAGCCCTCAGAACCGTCAGATACAACGACTCCAAATCAATCCTTTCCGTCTATACCCTGCAACACGGAAGGGTTGCCGCCATGCTTCCGGCCGGAGCCTCCCGCGAAGCCCGGCGGTTAAGAGCCGTGTGCCAGCCACTCCAAAGGTTCATGTGCATCGCCGACATACGCCCCAACCGCGACATACACCGGATCAAGGATATCAAACCACACCCCCTGACCTCGCCGGCAAACCACTCGCCGGTGAAATCCGCTTTGGCGCTTTTCATCGCCGACTTCCTGTCGGCAATCCTCCGCGAGCCCCAACAAGACCCCCACCTGTTCAATTTCATCGCCTACACCGTCGAGACCTTGGCTTCAACACCTGCCGTTAAAGCCTCCAACTTCCACATCGCCTTCCTCTTCCGGCTGCAGCATTTCCTCGGCATAGAACCCGATTGGGCCACATTCTCCCCCGGAGCCGTGTTCGACCTGACCGACGGCATATTCCGCCAGTCCCCCCCGCTCCACAACCGGTTCCTTCCATCTTCCGAAGCCGAAGCCGCGCACCGTCTCAGCCGCATCACATTCCGCACAGCCACGCTGTTCACAATGTCGCGCGCCGACCGCAACCGCGTCATCGACCGCCTCATACAATACTATTCAATCCATTTCCCAGGCCTCGGAGCCGTCTCCTCACTCGACGTACTCCGGTCACTCTTCTCATTCTGAGAAAGTGTTGCAGCGCCAACTGACACTTCGGTCAGTCGCGGCTGACCACAATCTCTGCGGCAGAGCTCCTGCCATAGGCCGCTCCACCGTGAAGATACGCCTCCACCTCATATCTCCCTTCTGCCACCTGCGCCCCCGATGCGTCTGTCAGATTCCATATGTAGGGGAACTCTGCCCCGCTATCTGAAAACACAACCTTGCCATCACCGTTCCTGACTACCAGACGCCCCCGGGGTGTCTCCTTAAAATCATGCTTCAACGATATGGTTGCCACCTGCGCCGCAGGCCGCTCCTCAACCGACAGCACCCCGCAGGCCGAAGTATTGACAACCGTAAAACGGATGCTGCGTGTGGCATACACTCCCGCATGGTTGCATACCTTCAGCGATAGTTCATGATTCCCGTCAGCCAAACCGGTAATCTCCATGTCTAACACTCCACCTCCGTTGCTGCCCTGCACAAAACAGTGTTCTGCTTCGGCCAACTTATGCCCCTCATCAAGCGTCAGCGCAAGTTGATGCCCTATCTGCGAACTTCCGCACACAACACCGGCTTCATCAGCACCCACCTCGGCATAAAAGCGCACATCCCCACCGGTAACATCACCGTCGAGAAACAACTCGTCATCAATCCACATACACGTAATATCCGGAGCCGCCACATCATCCGCCACACCATCCGAACCATCAACAATGTCAATCTTGCCCGAATGTCCCGTTGCCATCTCCCCATCATCCGACACCGCGAATGCAACCATCCTGTTCCCCCCTCCCGGATAATCAGGCGTAGGCACAAACACCCTTGCGCTGAACCGCCCCCTGCTGACCGAGGCTTTCCCCTCATAAATCAACGCCTCATCCATCACAACATCCGCCACACCCGACGTAGAGTCATGGTTGATTGTCTTGCGGGTCACAGGGCCGTCGAATATGCTGAGGGTCAAATCCCCGTCAAATCCGGTATCAGTGACATCATTGCTGACCACCCGACCCGTCACTTCCATGAAACGACCCGACTCCACCTCCAGTCCCGCTCCAACAGCCTTCCCGTCTACCGAAAGAATTTCCACCTCCTTTTCTGCCACGGGCACCGCCACCTCCGGGTCTCCGATAAAATTATATGACAGCGAATTATAAATCAAATCATAATAGTGTATTGCACCCGACGGAGGAGTGGTGGGCACCATACGGTTACGCGCCTTGCGGAACACCTCCCCATAAGTCCGGCCATGGCGTCCCGAAAAAAACTCATCCCCCATAGCCAGATTGAGCTGTTGGTTATACTCCTGATAAACCTCTCTTAAAGCTCCGACCACACCAATCGCCCCGCCTCTGTCTTTGTATAAGAGCGTCTCCCCTATGTTGACCTCCGGATGGTCGTAATACAGCGCACGGCATGTGGCCAGCATCACAAACGTCGGATAGCGGTAATCCGTTGCAAGAGCCTTTTTAGTGCTCCACACAAGCTCTGCCGCCAGGTCGCGCGGGGTGGCATGACCGCTATAGGCCATATAAGCCGCACCCTTTTTCAACACCCATTCGGCACAGCGGTGCAACTCAGCCGCCGTCCTTCCCGAAATCGGATAAACAGTATTATAAGCCTTATAGACGGTCGTCGAAGGGGAGCATCCACTGATTACCTCAGCCAGACCCTCGGCATCTGCCATATGGCCGTTCTTATCCCCCTTGTCACACATCAGCACCGCCCTGTTCATAAGATCCGCTGCGGGAGGGTTCTGCAGCCAACGTTCAATCTTGCTTACTGCCGATGCGGCATCTCCAGGCGACCGGGCCGGAATCCGCCCGACAGCCACCGTCATCAACGAGCGCCCTATGTCAAACCCGTCAGCATCCTCTTCAAGCATCCCCGCCAAAGCATCAGTGGCATAACTTTCAGGCAGCTTGCCGCAACCCGCAACATCCTCACGAAGGTATATCGGTATGAGATTATCGCGGAAAGCAGCCTCATCCTCCATCGTCAGCCCACGGTTATCCCAGTGTGCCGCCCCGAAAAGCAGCACCGACCGCAACCTGCCGGGGCATCTGTCAGCCAGCATACGGGCAAAACGCCGTATGGCCATAATATGCGGTGTACCCGAAGAAAACTCATTATAAATATCGTCAATCAAAACCACACCGGCATCCAGACCGTCGGCCTGTTTGTGCGCACGTGCAAGCCGTTCCGCTTCACCGCGCATCAGGCGGCTCGTCACAATAAGCATCTGGGGTGTTTCAAAACCATGCAGATTCTGGTTCGACACCTCACCGGCAAACTCCACATGGCGCAACTCATCATCTGGATTGAACGCCAACAGATAGCAACACCCCTCGCCTCTCGACACATCATAATGACCCGGCGACATCACAAAATACCGCTCCGCATCCATGCCCGGCTCAACAGGGCGCACTCCGTTGACATTTCCGATTTCCAACTCACGCACAGGTTTACGTCCATCCGACACCGCCCACACACGAGTGTTCCGTTTAATACCCTTCAATTCAACCTTTTGCTTCGATTCAAGCGCTTTAAAGACCAGCATCGACTGCGGCGCGTCACCAACACTGTTGTCGCGCGGATATGCAACCGTCACGAAATCAAGCCCTCCGGCTGCTGCTCCTGTAGCGTCAATCGACATACTGTAGACATCCCCGTCAGCCTTCAGAGGCTTATCGGAATATATCTGCGTAATCCCTTGGTAAGCATACGTTTCAGCCTTTACCGGCGAGAGCGATAGGTTAGTCCGGCTGCCAGATGGGAGTGTTACCGGCATAACCCGGCTCTTGTCAACCCTGACCCCGTAGACCGCCTGGATACAAACCCGGCTGTCGCCTATGAACCCGGGCATTGAAAAAACATATCTCTGTTTCGGTTCGTCAACAAACCTGCGACCCAGGAAACGGGCGCCTATGGCACCGTCGTTATACAATTCCTCTTCATAATGTGCCATCCCCCACGATGAACCTACCGCCTCAGACTCAGCCTCATCATACACCATCTTCTCAGGCGCAACCTGTGGCATGGCGTCGGTCAGGAAATAAGTCCCATAATCCGCATAATAATTCCTGACGGGCTCAACCGGATAACTCACAGCCCCGTTAACCGAAACCCGCTTCACCAGCTTGAGACTAACATCCCCCTCCCCGTAAAAAACAAGTTTGTCACCATGGCGCATAACCGCAACAGCCGGCAGATCATCAGGCGACTCCGAAGTCAGGCGGTAGTCGGATAGGCAGGTAGCCCCATAACCATAGACAGCGACCTTGTCAGGATGCTCGAAACCCATCTCGCGCAGTTCTGCATCTGTAATCTGTTGCATACCGCTCTCCCGGACCTTGATTTTAACCCAGCGTCCCCTGGAAAGGGCCGACTGCGACGCATAGTAATCCTTCGCAAAAACAGCCGCAGCCTGCTGACTTCCACCCACTACTGCAAGCGCCGTTATTATCAGAGTTCTGAAAATATGTTTTTTCATGTACCGTCTCCCTCCTTCTTTAGAGAGTCTATAATTTCAATCAGAGTGGTGTGCGTCAATCAATTCCGGTCCAACATATAAAAATGTGTCGCAATCATTTGATTTTCAAACCCATCGCCTTTTCTCCGTTCAGTGTCGCAGCAACACGGATTCCCAGTTCCACTCCGACACGCAACCCCGTGCGGCACGGAATGATGATATCACCCGTTTTAAGCATCATGTAACGGCTGACAAGCGCCACGCACTCATCAATTCCCAACTCTTCGCGGCCAAGCGTCAGCTCCTCTTTACCATCCACAATCACAGACCATTCCCCGTCGTCAGGCAACCCGTAGAAGCCCCCCATACACAAAGCCCCGTCAAAACCACAGGCAAGCGCCCCTTCAGGCAGTCCATCTTTCGGAACAAGACGCCCCATGACCCCAATCTCCCTGTAATACCGGTGGGCGAACCTGACCGGGATGCTCTTCCCCAGACGGCATATGACAACAGCCGGAACAATCTCCAGAACCCAGTCCATTGCGAAATCAGGAACAAACAGAGGCATCCCCCGTCTGACCACGGCTGAGTCTGCAATCAATGTCATCGGCACTTTCCGGGGGTCGGACACACGCTCACTGCCAAGCGCCTCCGACTCAATGCGCCTGTCACCGTTCCACATCCGTTCAACTGCAATAACTTTCATCCCGTCTGATTTTCTTACAAATCCATTTTATCCGTTCATCCTGTTATACATAACAGCAAGATGGGCATAGATTGATGTATTGGAGATCACAACATCACCGGGCGCGCAGATTCTTATGGGGGTGAAATTCCATATAGCCTTCACTCCGGCCTCGACGAGCCGGTCGGCTACGCTTTGGGCATGTTCCACCGGAACAGTTATTATGCCGATGCCCGCACCAAGCTCTCGGCAACGCCCAACAAGCTCTTCAACCGGATAAACCGGTAGCCCGTGCTTTAAAGTCCCCACCAGCGACTGGTCAACATCAAAACCTGCCACGATTTCCAGACCGTAGCGTGTCAGCCCTGAATCCTGCATCAACGCGCCTCCGAGCGATCCGGCCCCCACGATTACCGCCCGGTGCTGCCGTTTGAACCCCAGGAACTCCTCAAGTTTGTGTTCCAGCAGCGACACCTCATAACCTATGCGGGTCTTGCCTTTGATGTCAAGAAACGACAAATCCTTGGCTATCTGCGATGCATCAACCCGCAGGTCGCGCGAAATCTGTGTCGACGAAACATATTCGACACCTCTCTCACGCAAAATACCAACATAAGCCAGATACCACGGCAACCGCCTCAGCGCCGGCTCCGGAATAATATCTTTTCCTGATTCCATCTGTCTCGTTCTGTCTAATATCACCCTGAATCACCCCCACACACCAAAAGACCCGACACCGTAGTCAGGCTTCATCGAAAGCGTTGCGCCAACATCAGGCACAACGCCATAATGCAAAGTTACAAAAATTCCCCAAATTCCTATCTCACCGCCAGGCGTCGTGATTCCGTAGCCGTTTTTTCGCCACTGTCCTCATCCGAAACCGTCGCCCTGTAAAGATAGATGCCACGGGTCACTCGGCGCCCCCCCTCATCGCATAAATCCCATCTGATCGGCAGAGTGGTGAACATGTCGCTGCGCCCGGTTTCCGTTGCCTGCCACAGGCGCTGGCCCATCAGGTCGAACACCTCCACCTTAACCGTAAGGTTGCGGTCGGGGCGGTCATGTGATATATAGAAATTAGCCTCTGTCGACACCGGATTAACGTCAGTATAAACATCATACAGCTTTGGGGCAATCTCTTTTGAGACGCTGAAGCTAATCGTGGCTTCTGATGAATTGGGGGCTGTGTCCCACACGCGCAGACGCAAGGTGTGCCACCCCTCCGACAAGTTTTCAATCGGATAGGCGATATTGCCTCCCGGTGAGCCATCTGCAAATGGAGTGAAATATTCCGCCACATCAGTCATAACCTTATCCCCGCCGTCAAGCATCAGCATCATCTGATGCCCCACACCGGCTGTCGACAGGTTTATGGCACGGTCATCACGCACAGCCGCCATAAGCATAGGTGCGGAATTGACAGTCTGGCCGTCGCGGAACGACGGATGGTTCAGATATATCGACTCAATCACAGGAGGGGTGTTATCCGCAGCGGCATTCTCATCAAGGCCATAAACATACAGGTCACGGCACACCCCGGCAGCTTCCCGTCCATCATCACCTCCGGCATAGAGATTGATGGCGGCGGACCGGTAGTTGTCAGCCACCTCCGCCGGCATTGACACATTCATTGTGAACACTCCACCTTTCACTTCTGCGCTACCAACAAACAGACGCCCCCCCTGCTGGTCGAATGTAACCTCCTTGCCATCCTCACCTCCGCGGCCCAGAGTGGTGACGCTGCGCATCGCATCATAGAGCGTCCCCTCCACCGTGCCGTTGAAATCGCTCAGCAAAGCCCCAGAAGCATCAACGATGCGCCCTTTAATGGTGGTCTGCTGGCGGGCCATAAGGGTGGCCGGGTCTTCCGCCGTGTCGAGGTCTTCAACCTCGCGCCCTCCGATTTCATCAACAACCACCCTGTGCCATGGCACAGCCAGCCTCATGGCCGGGTCACCCATCAGAACATAACGCAGTTTGTTGGTATCAGACACGTTGTCGTCTCCACTCCGGTAACCGTTTTTCGCCATACGGTAGATTTCACCTATCGTGCGGAACGTACCATCGGCATTACGTACGAACATCTCCCTGCCGAATGACTCCGACAGATGTCCATTCGCCGATATATAAACCGGACGCGTGGCGCTTATGGCGGCAATCACACCACCGTTGGGATTCTTATAAAGAATCTCCGCGCCTGAGGCAGACGCCGAATCCCAGCGAAGGAAATCACAGGTAGCCGCATATAAAACCGGAAGACGGCGCAGATAAAACTCATTGATATCCCGGTAGGTCACAAGCCCCTCGGCGGTCATAGATGTCGGATTGGCATGGCCCTGGTAACTCCACCACATAACCCCCTCGTCGAGATTCCGGTAGAACAACGAGCGCCCCCCTTCACAAATATTGCCCGGGGTTTCAAATTCGTCGATATACACCTTCTTATAGAACATGTCGCCACCCGAACCGTTGGCCATCATTCCCCTCCACATCTTCTCGGCATCATCCATATGCACGCCATTGTCCTTGTCATCTGCCACAATCATGACATTGTTGCGCCACACCCCGCGCTGGATTTTGCCGGTATAGGCAAACAGTTTGTCAACACAGCGTTTGGCATCGGCCGCCGAGGTCACAGGAATACGGCCAACGGCAATCCTCAACTTGTCACGGCCTGTGTTCACCCCTGAGTTATCGTCAAGAAAGCCATATATGTCGTCTGTCATGTATGAATCATTGTCATTAAGCCCTTTGTCCGTAAACCATGCCGGCATAACCGGATAAGAAGGCGCCTTAGCCGTCTTACGCCTGAAGTCATAAGTCGGACGGCTGAAAAACAATGCATATTTCAGCTGCTTTCCGTGGCCCTGCAAACCGCGGTCATACATCATCTTAAGCAGCTTTCTGAAAGATTGCGCATCTGCAACCCCGGAAGAAAACTCATTGTAAACCTCCTGCGGAGTCAGAACCACCACTTCAAGCGGAGCAACGGCATCATTCCGGTGGAATTCTGCCACACGCTCTGCCTGTGACTTCCATTCATTCATCGTGAATATAACCATATCGGCCGTAGCCAGCGAATGAAGGTTCTGGTTCCTGACACTCTCCACAAAAACAGGCGAAGGGAGCTTCCCTCCGGGCTCCCAGGCCGCATATGTGCGGGCCCCTGCAACAGTGCTCCGCCAAACGGCCTCATTGCCCGAAAGCCCCACCTCCACACGACCCACATTACGCGTATCTGTAACATCCCACACCCGAGTCTGCTCACCCGCACCCCGCAACGAAACCTGTCGCTGCGAAGCGGTAAGGTAAAACACCAGGTGTTTATCCCCCGGCAGCCGAAGTTCGCGCGGATAATTGATTGCGATATAATTCAAAGCTGCCAGCGACACCGAACTGCCGCTCTTGAATGTCAGACCAACCGTAAGCGTGCCACCGCCACCTTCAAATTCCCTGCGGCTCACCCCTTGGTTGCCATGTGAATACTTATCCGTAACTTTAGATATATTGTCGCCGGAAACCTGCGGCAGAGACTGCCCGTTGACGGTAAAAGACAATGAACTGCTCCCCGTCACAGACTTCACAACAAACGCACTCTCCATCCTCACAGGAAAATCCAAAGCCCGGTCGGTAAGCTGGAACTGGAACGTGCGCGAAGGAGTGTATCTGAAATCCTCCCCAACAAGCAGAAAACCCGCCTCCCCGGGCGACTCCAGATCCTGTTCATGATACAGACGGTCATAAAACACCCGCTCCGTGTCGCCGCTCACACTGGCAATTCCTGTCGACACAGGCGAAAGCCGTGCCTCATCTCCCGAATCGCTCAGAAAATAATAACCCCGGTCCGTAAACGGGTTCTGCACAGGCACAAAATAATCAGTAGCGCTTTGCTCCCATCCAACAGGCCCTTCTGCATAAAAAAACACACCTTTGCCCGACACCCACTCCGATGCGGTCTGAGGCAGATCATCAACATACGACCGGTCGAGCACATCAGGCAACCGTTTGGCACCATAGCCATATACCTTAACCTTCTGCGGGTCGGCAAATCCCCACCCTCTGAGCTGGCTCTCTGTAACGCAGTGCATTCCGCTATGGTCAACAGCAACCCTGACCCACTTCCCTGAAGCAAGTTTAGAGTTCGTTGCATATGACGCCACATCAAGCCCCGACGCCCCCAACGGCAACAGAAGCGAAACAACAACCACCAGCAGCGTCGCACATTTTGTGGGAATATCCATTCCGGCGGCAAGCGTCAATATATGATTACATTGTGATTCAAACCTTTTCATGCATAGGTATAACGCCGGAAAGCACTGATTTATTGTAGTTCAACCTCCACAAGAGATTCAACTTCAGAGGGATTGAGAGTATTCATGTCAACATACCCTTCAATCCCATCCAGACGTCCACGGTGGCTATATTGCCATATATCCCAGCCGACGCCCTTATCAAGCGGAGGGTCAGAAAACGAACATATCCACAATGGGTAGTTTTCAAGCTTCTCTTTCACAAACCTGTCATACCCGTCCTTATTCGTATATATAACCGGTTCATAACCTTCATGACCGAGCACATCAAGCATAACCCGAAGCTCCCTCATTATCCGGCCTGTGCCGATTCCTTCGGCATTGGCCCACTCCTCAACATCCACCGCCGGAGGCAATTCAAATTCCCGTCCTTTCAAGGCTCTGATAAAATTGAACGCCTGCATCTCCCCGTCGGTGTCGAACCTGAAAAAATGATACCCTCCGGCGGCAATACCCGCACGTTTCAGACCGACGGCATTTTTAACAAAATTCCTGTCCCTGAAATCCGTTCCTTCCGTAGCCTTCACATATGCGAAAGCCACCCCTTGCCTTTTCAAGACGCTGAAATCAATCTCACCGTTGTGGGCCGAGACATCTATTCCGCGAACCTTATACACCTCGGCCGAAGGGTTGGCCCGCTCCGAAAAATATCGGTTATAACCAAGAAGCACACCCGCCGGCACCAGCACCATAACCGCCGATGCCATCAACACCCATATCTTCCTCATTCCCGTACCCCCCTGATCCTGCGCGAGAATTTCTCGAAGCCCCATTTCCCGCAACGGGCTCCTATGAACATTGCCGCCAGCATAATGACAATCAATGCCGAGCATGGCACATCGACATAGGCCGACAACGCCAGGCCGCCGACACTCCCCGCCGCCGACACCAGCACCGACACCCACATCATCCCTCCGAAACGGCGCGTAAAAACCTCTGCCGTCATCTGGGGCAACGAAAGCATCGACATCAGCAGCATGACCCCCACAAGCCTTATGGTCAACACGATGCATAATGCAACCATAACCGTCATGGTCACTGTGATGAATCTCACCGGCAGACCTGCCACCTTGGCAAAATCACGGTCGAAAGCGCAAGTGACAATCTCCCTGTATTTCCACGCAAAAAATCCCCCTAACAAAACCGTATATATCCCGAACATCCACAAATCCCCACTCGATATATTCAATATATTACCGAAAAGAAACGAATTCAGCTCAGGCACATAACCGGGAGTAAGAAACACGAAAAGCACACCGGCAGCCATACCCAGCGACCACACCACAGCTATCGCCGAATCCTCCCTCACCCTATGACGCGACGACAGCCATTCAACCCCCAGCGACGAAACCACCGCAAACACTCCGGCCATGGCTATCGGACTTATACCCAGATAATAGCCAAGTCCGAGACCCCCGAAACAGGCATGGGTGACGCCCCCCGAGATAGCAACAAGCCGCCGCGCAACAATATACGTACCGACCATCGCCGCCGCAACAGCAATAATCAGCACCCCGCATAAAGCATTCAAAAAAAAACTATATCCTAACAATTCTCCCATCTATAATCAGCCTCAATCCCCCAACTCAAAACATAAAATATCACACCGTCAATCCTGGTACGCCGAAATCAGACATACCTCCATTTTCCGGATGCCGGAAGAGGTATCAGAGTGGTTCACCCCTCTGCTCCCCCACCATCAACAAAAGCTCATCCCTGACCGCCTCAGGCAACTCAATCCCCCTAAGCTGTATGCTGCGCGCCCACGGAGCCACATCCTCTGGCAGAAGCGTCAGCAAAACATCGCGGAACTCCTCAATCTCCACATCCTCATATTCAGCACTTTTCCGCCCGGCAAAACGGTCGAGCTCCTCATCATCAAAATATTCTATCTTATCGCTGACCGATGCCAGCAACGAATCCTTCTCGCAAGTGCTGTGCATACCGCAGCACACACTGTCCTCCCCCTCAGGCACATCCTGCATAGGCCCGCGTGTAGGGGCAAGCGCCCGGCCTCGCCTCACATCCCTTCTATGGAACAAATAAAGCACCAGCCCCGTCAGCACGAGAACCCCTAATATAATCAACGCACCGGTCATTCCTCAACCTCCTCAATTCTGAACCCGATTTTCTGCAGCTGACGCCAATAATCAGGATAGCTCTTGCTGACCGCCTCGCAGCCGTCAATAACCACCCCCGGCACATAAACCGCAACCGGTGCCAATGCCATCGCAATCCTGTGGTCATTGTGCGAACTGAACTCAGGCATCTCCACCACCGGATGACTCTTCCCATCCCATTCCAATCCGTAATCACGGATTTTCTCCACAACCCGGCCTATTTTATCCATCTCTTCACACAAGGCCGTCAGCCTGTCACACTCCTTCACACCTAAGCTCTTGAGCCCCGTTAGTTTAAATGGAACTCCGATCAGGCAGCATGTAACCGCCAACGCCGGTGCAAGGTCGGGGTTATCAGTCAGGTCAACATCAATCCGCCCGTAAATCTCCGGAGAGGGCGACAACTCCAGTCCACCCTGCAGCTCCTCACTCTCCACCGTATTGACCCCGAGACACTCAAACAGACGCATCGCGGCCTTGTCGCCCTGCAGCGTTTTCTCTTTCAGGTTGGTCACCGTAATCCATCCCGCAGTCAGGGCACTTATCTCATACCAGAATGCCGCCGCCGACCAGTCCCCCTCCGGCTGCTGATCAAACGGCCTGTAACTCCCCTTTTCAACTTTGATTCTCAAAGGCTCCCGGTCAACCTTGATACCCCGCTGCTCCATCATCCCGACTGTCATCAGTATATACGGCAGCGAAACAGGCTCCCCCTCAAACCTCACGGTCAGACCCTCATCCATCATCGGCGCAACCATAAGCAAGGCCGACACGAACTGCGACGACACCGTCACATCCACGTTAACTTCTCCTCCCCGCAATCTCCTCCCATTGATTCTCAACGGGGCATAGCCCTCCTCTTCAATACATTCGATTTCAGCGCCACAGCCTCTCAAGGCTTCAATCAGAACCCCCATAGGCCGTTCATGCAGCCGCTCCGTACCGCGCAGTTCAACCTCCACGCCCTCCTTAGCCGCAAAATAGGCCGTGAGGAAACGGAGCGCCGCACCAGACGCCCCGACATCCACCGTTCCCTCCACTTGCGACAATGCCTTCTCTATGACCTCCGTATCGTCACAACGGGCAACATACGCCCCTCCGACAGCTCCCCCTTGGGTCATTGCATCCAAAACAAGCCCCCTTGTCGAAAGACTTTTCGACAAGGGTAGCTCAATAATTCCATCCTCAATAATCTCCTCAGGAGGAAATATCCTGTATTTCATCACTCTAAGTTATAGTTCCTTTAAGCCATGAAGGCTATCTAAGCCTCCCGCCTATTTCGCCATCTCTTCAACGGCTGCATCCTTTTTGCATCCTTCGCGACAAGCCTTTTCCAGCTTATCCATCGCCTCAAACAGCGACTTCCGGGGGGTGGCGACATTGACCCTCATAAACCCATGCCCTTCGGGACCGAACATTTCACCATCGTTAAGAGCCAGGCCGGCATGGTTCACCACCAGGTCAACCAACTCATCATGGCTAAGGTTAAGGCCACGGAAATCCATCCAGACCAGGAACGACGCCTGCGGCCTAACCATCTTAACCTCAGGAAGCCGCTCTTTCAGATAAACCTCCAGGGCATCGAGGTTCCCTTCGATATATTCAAGCACAGCCCCGAGCCATTCCTCTCCATGGGTATATGCGGCCTCAGCCCCTATGGTCGACACAAATGTCGTGGCGTTGAATTCGTTAACCTCAAGCCAATGGAAAAACGGCTCCCTGATTTCCGGATTCTTCACCACACACCACGAGCTCACAAGACCGGGGATATTAAACGTCTTCGACGGCGCACCGAATGTGATGGCCACAGCAGCGGCATCCTCTCCACACGCGGCAAACGGATAATGTTCCCTGCCGGCAAGCATCAGGTCGCCGTGGATTTCATCGGAAATGACCAGAACCCCATATTCACGACACAAAACCCCGACTTTCTCCAATGTCTCCCTGCTCCATTGCAGACCGATAGGATTGTGAGGATTACAAAGAATCATCATCTTCGGGCGTTCTGTGGCGAAAATCCGCTCCAAATCCTCCAGATTCATCTCATAATTCTCGCCGTTCCAACGCAACGGGTTGGTAATCAGCTCTCTCTTATTCCCTTCGATAACCATCTTGAACGGATGGTAAACCGGCGGTTGGATAACAATCTTATCGCCTGCTTTGGTGAAGAAATTGATGGCGAATGCGATGCCTTTCACAACACCGGGCACATATGTCAGCTCCTCCCGTTCCACCTTGAAGCCGTGACGGCGGTCAAGCCAGTCGATTATCGAGCTCCAGTATGTGTCGGCAGGGCGGGAATAGCCATAAATCGGATGAGAAATCCTCTGTTGCAACGCTGCGGTTATCTCTCCGCAGACCTTGAAGTCCATGTCGGCAATCCACAGCGGTGTCAGGTTGTCTTTCCCGAAAAGCACACGCAGATCGTCGATTTTCGTACAACCGCTTCCATGCCTGTCAATCACTTCATCAAAATCATACTTTTTCATATTTCCCATCGTTAATTGGTTTATCATTTAAGGCCGTTTTAGTGCTGTGTAAAAATAGACCCGTCCCTTCTCTAAATATCCGGATGGCAACAGTGCTGTCATTCCACAATGCAAATATACTCCCTTTTCCCCACACTTTCCACCCCTTAAAATCCTTTTTTCAAAAAAAATCATTACCTTTGCCTCTGAACTCAAGAGGGGTGCCCCGGTGTGGGCTGAGATCATACCCTTGGAACTTGACGCGGTTCATACCGCCGGAAGAACTTGACGCTAATCCATCCTCCGCCACAAGCCCCTCTGCAAAATCGTCATTATTATGACCGTAGAAATAAACAACCACCCGATTAAGGTGGCAGAGGATTGCAAATCTCTTGCACAGCTGCTCGAAAAAGAAGGTTTCACCGGCATGGGTCAGGCCGTTGCCGTTAACAACCGCGTCGTGCCACGCTCCCAATGGGGCGACTTCCAGCTGACCGACGGAGCAAAAATCATCATAATTCGTGCCGTCTGCGGCGGATAAAAAGCCATGCAGACAATAGCCATAACACCCCCGGCATTCTATCCGGGGGAGGCACAGGCAATCGCCGGGATATTGCTCAACCGGGGGTTCTGGCGCGTGCATATCCGCAAACCCGATGCCGCTGAAAGTGCCATAAGAGCCTTGATTGAAGAAATACCGGCAGAGCTGCGACCACGCCTGTCAATCCACAACGCCCTCCATCTTGCAGAGCAATACGGTCTTGGCGGAGTGCACCTCAACAGACACACCCCGCTCCCGCCTCAAGGATGGCATGGTCTTATCAGCCGCTCAATCCACTCGATAGCCGAAATAGACACCCTCTCCAACGAAGATTACGCCTTTATATCGCCGGTCTTCCCTTCAATCTCCAAGCCCGGCTATAACCCTACGTTCACCATCGGCCAGCTATCCGAAACAATCAGGCGCAACCAAGTTAACAGAACGCGCATTTTCGCCCTCGGAGGCGTCACCCCGGCACGGCTTCCCCGGCTCGAATCAGCAGGTTTCGCCGGGGCGGCGATGCTCTCCGAAGCATGGCGCCCCCAAATTCCCGCTGACAATTTCAAACTGCAGTTCATCACCCACCCCACCGGGAATCTATCCGTTGTCGATGGTGCCCGCAAAGCCCTCGAAGGCGGATGCCGGTGGATACAGCTGCGATGGAAAGACGCCTCCACCGGCCAACTGATTGATGCCGGCAGAGAAATAGCCGCAATGTGCCGCCGGCATAACGCCACATTCATTATCGACGACCATGTCAGCCTAGTCCATCACCTCCGGGCCGACGGAGTCCACCTGGGGCAGAACGACATGACCGTCAGCCACGCTCGTGCCATACTCGGCCCTATGAAAATAATCGGGGCAACCGCCAACACCCTCCCACAAATGGTTCAGGCAAAAAAGCAGGGCGCCGACTATATCGGCCTCGGCCCATTCCGGTTCACCCAGACAAAAAAGAACCTCTCACCAGTGCTCGGCCTCGAAGGCTACCGCACCCTTCTATCCTCCTTCAACACAGACATTCCCGTTGTGGCAATAGGTGGAATCACCGACCCCGACATCCCACCGCTCATGTCAACAGGCATCAGCGGAATAGCCCTCTCCTCAACCATCCTCTCCGATTACGACCCGGCAGCCCGCACCGCCGCAATCCTCTCAATCATCAATAACTGAAACAATTCAACATTACCATGCCACTTCAAATAGCCAACAACACCTTCTCCTCGCGCCTGTTCGTAGGCACAGGCAAATTCCGCAGTAACCAACTCATGTCTGAGGCAATCGAAGCCTCCGGAACCCAGATGGTCACCGTAGCAATGAAACGCATCGACATGGCCAACCGCCACGACGATATGCTAACCCACATAACACGCGAAGGCATACAAATCCTCCCCAACACTTCCGGCGTACGCAATGCCCGGGAAGCCGTTCTCGCCGCGCAACTCGCCCGGGAAGCTTTCCAGACAAACTTCATAAAACTCGAAATCCATCCCGACCCAAAATACCTCCTACCCGACCCGGTAGAGACCCTGGCTGCCACCGAAGAGCTGGCACGCCTCGGCTTCACCGTCCTCCCCTACATCCAGGCCGACCCCGTGTTATGCAAACGCCTGGAAGAAGCAGGCGCCGCCACCGTCATGCCATTGGCAGCGCCAATCGGCACAAACAAAGGGCTTGTGACCCGCGAACTACTGAAAATCATAATCGAACAGAGCCGCGTACCCGTAGTGGTCGACGCCGGTCTCGGTGCTCCGTCACATGCCGCAGAAGCAATGGAACTCGGTGCCGACGCCGTGCTGGTCAATACCGCAATCGCCGTAGCAGCCGATCCCGTCCGCATGGCCCGGGCATTCGCCGACGCAACCCGTGCCGGACGCGAAGCATATCTCGCCGGCCTCGGCGCAGTCTCAACACACGCCGAAGCCTCCTCCCCACTAACATCCTTCCTCGCTTAATCCCCCATTCACCCCCTTCCCAACAGGCCTTTATTAGCCTTCAACGGCCTTTCTTGGCCTTTATTAGCCTTTTACAAGTCATGTTCTCAGACTATCTGAAATCAAACTTCGACTGGGACACCACCACACGCGACATCCTCGCCATGACCTCCGCCGACGTTGAACAAGCACTCTCACGCGAGCGCTTGACCGACCGCGACTTCATGGCACTGATTTCGCCTGCTGCCGCCCCCTACATCGAAACAATGGCGCAACGCAGCCGCCAGATAACAGAGCGACGGTTCGGAAAAACAATTTCCATATTCATCCCGCTCTACATCACCAACTCATGCACGAACTCATGTGTCTATTGCGGCTTCAACCGCCACAATAAAATACCACGGGTCATCCTCACCCCGGAGCAGATTGAAGCCGAGTGCAAGGCAATCAAAGAGATGGGACCTTTTGAAAACCTCCTGATTGTCACAGGCGAAAACCCGCTAATGGCCGGAACCCAATATATCGAGAAAGCCCTGCAAGTCTGCCGGCCCTACTTCTCCAACCTCACAATCGAAGTAATGCCCCTGTCAACCGAAGACTATGCCAGGCTGACACACTCAGGCCTCAATGGTGTAATATGCTTTCAGGAAACATATAACCGCGACCGCTACAAAATCTACCATCCGGCAGGAATGAAGTCGAAATTTGAATGGCGGTGCGACGGTTTCGACCGCATGGGAATGGCCGGAGTCCACAAAATCGGCATGGGAGTGCTTATCGGCCTTGAAGACTGGCGAACAGACGTAACCATGATGGCCCGGCATCTCACCTACCTCCGCAAGCGCTACTGGAAAACACGCTATTCGGTAAACTTCCCACGTATGCGGCCATCTGAATCAGGATTCCAGCCAAACGTGGTAATGACCGACCGCGAACTCGCCCAGCTAACATTCGCATTCCGAATCTTCGACCCAGACGTCGACATATCATACTCCACACGCGAAGAGCATTCCTTCCGCAACAACATGGCCACACTCGGAGTAACAACCATGAGCGCAGGCTCGAAAACCGACCCGGGAGGCTACGCAACATATCCCGAATCGCTTGAACAGTTCGCCGTCAGCGACAGCGCCGACCCGCGAGTCGTTGCCGCAGACCTACGCGCACTCGGCCGCGAACCCGTCTGGAAAGACTGGGACCGCGTCTTCGACTGACCCGCCCCGGCTCCTTAATGCCCTTAAAGACCTTAAAAAGACCCCCACAGACTTTAACAACTAACAACACCCCCTATCATCATGGGAAAAGGATTTGACCAATACGCAGCCCAATACGACTCATGGTTTCTCGACAACCCAAACGTGCTGCTTTCAGAGGCACGCCTCGTAGCATCAACACTTACAAATTCAAAAAACATCCTGTCGGTCGGATGCGGCAGCGGACTCTTTGAAAAGATTCTGCGCGACGATTTCGGCATAACAATCTCCGACGGCATCGAACCGTCACAGCCGATGGCTGAAATAGCACGCAAACGCGGGCTGAACGTCACAATATCAACCGCCGAAGAGATGGAAATCCCATCCGGAGCCTACGATACCATCCTCTTCAACGGATGCCCCAGCTACATCACCGACCTCGACAGCGTGATACGGAAAGTATATGCAGCCCTCCCCGACGGAGGACGCATCATACTCATCGACGTACCGAAAGAAAGCACATACGGACTGATGTATAACCTCGCCAAAGCACTCGGCACATGGAACCACCCCCTTCTCAACGGCACATATCCACCCAACCCCTATCCCATAGAATTTGTCAACGTCGCCAACTGGCGCACAACCGCCGAGAAAGTCGCCCTGCTGCAAGCCGCCGGTTTCAGCAACATCTCATTCTCGCAGACCCTCACCACCCACCCCCTCTACTCCGACCTCACCCCCGAACACCCCATCCCCGGCCACGACCGTGGCGACTACGTTGCCGTCACCGCCATCAAATAACCCCGTTTAAGGCGCAAGCCAAGACAAATTTCTCACTTATGACTGACAACTTGCGACTTACATCCTCTTAACATCCATCCAATGCACACCACATCCTGGAGCCACACAGCCTGGCAAACCGCCCTCCCCGTCTATGAAGCAATCCTGCAGCTTCCATTCGTGCGCGAACTCGCCGACGGAACCCTGTCCCGCGAGCGTTTCAACCGCTACATAGGCCAAGACAGCCTCTACATAAACCAATATTGCAAAATCCTCGCCCACATAGCATCCCGGCTCGCCGACTTCGCCGACACCGAAGCCTTCCTATCATTCGCCGCCGACGGTGTAGCCGTTGAAAAAGCGCTCCATTCGCTCTACATCGGCCAGCGGCCAACAGAGATGTCACCCGCGTGCCTCTTCTACACCTCACTTCTCCACGCCCAGGCCACAGAAAACGTAGCAATAGAAGCCGCAGCAATCCTACCCTGTTTCTGGATATACCTCGAAGTGGGCCTGCACATCGTCAAAACCCAGGCCGATCCGGCCTCCAACCCATATTCCGACTGGATAGCCACCTACTCCGACCCCGCCTTTGCCCAATCAACCCGGCGCGCCATCGAAATCTGCGACCGCCTCGCCGCAAACACCGACCCCGGAACCCGTCAGCGCATGACCGAAATATTCCTGCAATGCGCCCGCCAGGAATGGCTCTTCTGGCACAGCGCCTACACCGACCTCCGCCTCCCCGTCTGACCCCTACCCATAGCCTACCCAACCTGCTCGTAACCCATCCGCCCCGTCCGACCAGCCACTTATCCTCCTCCGCCCCATCCCCCCTTTCACGGCCTTCACCAGCCTTTCACGGCCTTTATTAGCCTTCCCCTCTCATCTTGCTTCCTGCTTCTTACTTCTTATTTCTTATTTCTTGCTTCTCTCTTCTTTTTACCACCCGCATGGCGGGCGCCTTGGCGAAAATCAGGAAGCGGCGCCGTAAAGCCACAGGCAAGGGAGGCGGTGTCTGAGCGAAGCGAGTTCCGCCTCCCCTGTGGCTGTCGGCAAGCCGCTTCCGGCGATTTTCGCCGCGCCCATGGCCTTTTGGTTCTTTTCGGCCCGCGAAAAGAACACCGACAAACTCGAAAAAAGCACCTAATAACCACAATATATGTCACGATACACAACCGCCCTCACAATCGCCGGTTCCGACCCTTCAGGAGGAGCCGGCCTCCAGGCCGACCTAAAAACATTCTCCGCACTCGGAGTCTACGGCACAACAGCCATCGTCGCCATCGTCGATGAAAACACCCAAGGCGTCTACGGCGTCCACCCCGTCCCCGACCCCTTCGTAGCCGGGCAGATCCGTTCAGTACTCTCCGACATCGGCGCCGACGCAGTGAAAATCGGAATGCTCCACTCCTCGTCACTAATCCGCACAGTCCTCTCCACCCTCCGCGAATACCCCGACGTACGCAAAATCGTGCTCGACCCCGTAATGGTAGCCACATCTGGCGACCCCCTGCTGCAACCCGAAGCCATAACCACACTGCGCGACGAGCTGATGCCATATTCCAAAGTCATAACTCCAAACCTCCCGGAAGCATCACTGTTGCTGGGCGAGACCGTCGACCATCAAGACCAGTTTGAAGACGCCGCACGGGCACTCTCCAGGCTCACCGACGCCAAAGTCTCCGTAATGCTCAAAGCCGGACATCTCGAAAACAACACCCTGACCGACATATTCTACAACGCAGAAACCGGCACATTCCTGCGCCTGGCAACCCCACGCGTCAACACCGTCAACACACACGGCACAGGATGCACCCTCTCCTCAGCCATCGCCGCCTACCTTGCAAAAGGTGCAGACCTCGACAGCGCCGCCCGCCTGGCCAAAGACTACATCTCCAACGCAATCGCCGCAGGCGCATCCTACACCATCGGCCACGGCCATGGCCCGGTTCATCATTTCCATGCCCTATGGCGTTGAAGCGGTTACCCCAAAAAATCCACCCACCCATAAACACATAGCACATGAAAATCCAACCAGCCCTCCCCTCCCATGCGAATCTCATCGCAAAAGCCGTCATGATGGCAATCGGAGATGAAATATGCGCCGGTTTCGCAGCACCTGATCATACTTTAGCCGACGTCGAGCGCCTGTTCACCACACTCGCCGCCATGCCCGACTCACAATACTCCTACGCCAACACACTCATCGCCATCGATGAGACCACCAACGAAGTCATGGGGCTATGCGTATCTTACGACGGTGCGCAACTCCACACCCTACGGCAACGCTTCTTCGAGGAAGCACGCAGACAACTCAACCGCGACATGGAGGGCATGGCCGACGAAACCTCTCCCGACGAATTCTATCTCGACACACTCGCCACCCTCCCCCACCACCGTGGCAAAGGGGTAGGCACTGCCCTGCTACGAGCTTCTGTCGAAAAAGCCCATGCCGCAGGAAAACCTGCGGCACTACTGGTCGACAAAACCAACCCGCGCGCCGCCGCCCTCTACCATTCGCTCGGGTTCCGACATATCGGCGACCGCCCCTTTGCCGGTGTCCTCATGTCGCACATGCGCCTCTGAGAGGCTACATAAAGCCTTATAAGCAATTTTAACCTTTATTAACTAAATGGGGGGGGTAATTTGCCCCCTTTTCCTTACCTTTGCCATCAGAAACAACTTTTTCCTTTAAATCTTTTCACTCTGTAAAGGGTGTTGCGTCACTATTAGGCACAACACCCTTTCTGCACCCCACCCGTTTTACCCACGTCACAACCAACCATATTGCCCTTGCCAAATTTGACATCACATTCTGCATCACATTCTGTATCACATTCTGCATCACATTCAAATTAACGAATGAAAAAATCCCCCACACTTGCATGTAGTTCCAAAAAAAATAATTACCTTTGTGCGCTCTTAAAGCAACAGCACTCAATAAAGAGCCATTCGGGGTGTAGCACAGTTGGCAGCGCGCCACGTTCGGGACGTGGAGGTCGGAAGTTCGAGTCTTCTCACCCCGACAAGCCAACAGACAAGGCGTTGTGTCGAAATTCGACCAACGCCTTTTTTGCATCCGGATGGAGAGGGTGCTGTCAGAATGGTTCAGATGGTAGGAGCCTGAGGGTGAGGGTGAAGGGAGTTGACTAAGGTCAATGACCGAACCCGAAGCCCTCGGGCGACGACCCAGATGAGCCATTATGACACACCCTCTTGTCTTATTTTTTGCATAATCATCTTAAATTATACATGCAAACAGCAATAAATCAACTTATTTAACTATCTTTGCGTTGATTGGGCAATCCACGAAAACTAAATGCCCCCTGAATCAGAACAATCTTTAACCTCTACGCAAAATATGAAAAATCTTTTTTGCCTTACGGCCATGGCATTGGCAGTCATTGCAACACCTTTGCCTTCGTTTGCATGCACAAGTCTTATTGCTGCCAAAGGCGCCACAACCGACGGCTCCGTCCTGGTAACCTACGCTGCCGACTCACACAACCTTTATGGAGAACTCTACAACCAGCCGGCAGCAGACCATCCCGAAGGCGCCATGCGCAAAATAGTGGAATGGGACACCGGCAAACCACTCGGTGAAATTCCAGAAGTGCCACACACATATGCCACCATCGGAAATATGAACGAACATGGCCTGGTGATAGCCGAAAGCACATGGGGCGGACGTGACGAACTCGCCGGTTCAGGCATAATCGACTACGGTTCGCTAATCTACGTCACCCTGCAACGCGCCAAAACAGCCCGTGAGGCGCTGAAAACAATGACCTCACTGGTTAAAGACTACGGCTACGCAAGCTCAGGCGAATCATTCTCAATCGCCGATGCCGACGAAGCATGGATTCTCGAGCTTATCGGAAAAGGCAAAACCGACAAAGGCGCCGTGTGGGTGGCTCGCCGCATTCCCGACGGCCACATATCAGGCCACGCCAACCATCCGCGAATCCACAAATTCCCGCTCAAAGACAAAAGCGGCGAAACCATCTACAGCCCCGATGTCATAAAATTCGCCAGGCAGCAAGGCTATTTCAACGGCAAAGATGAAGATTTCGACTTTTCAAAAGCATACGGAGTGACCGATTTCGGAGCCCTCCGCGGATGCGACGCCCGAGTCTGGGCCTATTTCAATAAATTCACCGACGGAATGGAGAGATACCTCCCATGGATCGACCGGGCTGAGGGTGAGCCGATGCCGCTGTGGGTAAAGCCCGATTCCGCTTTGACCGTCACCGATATGCACTGGATGATGCGCGACCATTTTGAAAACACCCCCTACGACATGACCAACGACATAGGCGCTGGCCCCTACGCAGTGCCATACCGCTGGCGTCCGATGACATTCAATGTCGATGGCCAGGAATACACACATGAACGCGCAATTGCAACCCAGCAGACAGGATTCTCTTTCGTGGCCCAGCTCCGCTCACACCTTCCTCAGGCAATGCGCGGCCTGCTGTGGTTCGGAACCGACGACGCCAACACATCCGTTTATCTCCCGATATTCTGCTCTGTAAAGAAAGCCCCCTCACAGCTCGGCCATGGCGACGTCAACACCCTCGACTGGAACTCGAACTTCTGGGTAAACAACTACGTTGCAAACCAGGCCTATAACCGCTACTCCCAGATGATCCCAGACATCCGGCGGGTGCAGAAAGCCCTCGAAGACAGCATAGCCGCCGACGTAGCCGTGGCAATCGAGCAGATTCCCGCATTCAACGACAATGAAATTGCTGCAAAACTCACCCAAGACCTTGCCGATATATGGGCGCAGAAAGCCACCATCGCATACAAGCAACTCGGCGACTATCTGTTTGTGAAATTCATGGACGGCAACCGAAAAAAAACCGATGAAAACCACCGGTTCATCAAATCGGAACACGGCTTGGCTGTCTATCCCGAATTCCCAGGCTACGACGAGCGCTACTTCCGCTCAATAGTCAACGACGCCGGAGAGCGCCTTAAAGTCCGCGAAATCAAATATTAACCCATTCAGTCCACCAAATGAGCCGAAACAACGATGAGCTCCAAGGAGTCACACTACTTGGAGCTGCCGGCACGAAATATGCCGACACATATTCCCCGCAGGTATTGGAGACTTTCAAAAACAAACACCCTGAAAACGAATACCTCGTCACTCTAAACTGCCCCGAATTCACATCGCTATGCCCGAAAACCGGGCAACCCGACTTCGCGAAAATCGTAATCCAATACATCCCGCGCGAAGACATGGTTGAAAGCAAAAGCCTCAAGCTCTACCTTTTTTCTTTCCGCAACCAGGGCGACTTCCACGAGGATTGTGTCAACATCATAATGAAAGACCTCATCAGACTGATGAACCCCCGCTACATCGAGGTCAGAGGCATATTCACCCCACGCGGAGGCATTAGCATCTATCCATTCGCCAACTACGGCGACGAACAACACCGGCAAATGGCACAGGCGCGTCTGCTCCAGGCAATGCAGCAGAACGCCTGACACACCTTATAATCACTTTTTGCAAAACAGATCTTATGGGAATTGTAGAACATCACCACGACAACAGCCTGTTCCTCCCTGCCAAGGAAAAAGAACTCGTGCTAACAGACCCTATGGTGCAGTTCCCCCGGAGCAAAGACACCCTGCTGGTGCTTTCCGGAGGAATGGATTCCACCACAATGCTATATGAATACCGCTCTCGCATAGCCCTGGCTGTAACTTTCATTTACGGCTCAAACCACAACCAAAGAGAAGCCGACTGCGCCAGATGGCACTGCGAAAGGCTCGGCATCGAACACCTCATGATACCTCTCGGATTCATGGCAGATTACTTTGAAAGTTCCCTGCTCAAAGGGGCCGGCGCCATCCCGGCCGGGCACTACGACGACAGCAACATGCGTTCAACCGTCGTACCCTTCCGCAACGGCATAATGCTAAGCGTAGCCGCCGGATTGGCCGAAAGCCGCAAGCTACACACTCTGATGCTTGCAAACCATGCCGGTGACCATGCAATCTATCCAGACTGCCGCCCCCCGTTTGTCAACGCCATGGCAAAAGCCATCGCAGAAGGAACCTACGACAGAATCGAACTACTCTGCCCATACACCAACCTTACAAAAGGGGAAATCGTAAAACGGGGAATCGAACTCGGAGTTGACTACCACCACACATATTCATGCTACCGGGGCAGCGAAAAACATTGCGGCAATTGCGGAACATGCACCGAGCGCCACGAATCCCTCGCCGAAGCAGGCCTTGACCCTGCCGACTTCGACTGAACCCGGCCATTATATATCACCAGCAATCCCACATCTATATGACAAGAATCCTTACAGCCTTAACGATTGCACTGACCGCACAGGCTGTCATCGCACAAACACAGCAACAACATACCCCCGAAATCTATGCATCCGTCTACTCCGCAAACTCATGGGTGGAACATCAGCTCGAGGAAATCGGGATTTACCGCTTCGCGGCCGACAACTACGCCCCGGAGCTTATAAAGCAAGACCCATATCTCGACGCAAGCGGCGGAGGGGCTATGACCGACGACTTTTACTTCTGCACTGTAGAACTCAACTTCGGCGATTTTGTTGATATTACCCACTACGCTTTCGACCCGGACACATGGACTGAAAGCCTCCGTCTGACCGACGGACTTCCCGGGGCAGTCGCCACAGACATGACCTACGATCCGCAGACCGCCAAAATCTACGGATGCTTCAATTCCGACAGCGGCGACGGATTCGTGTTCGGCACTCTTAATGAAGCCAACGGCCAACGAAAGAAAATCTCCGACATAGACATTCCATGGCTGGCATGCAGCATCGACCGAAACGGCCAGCTATATGCCATCGACATGGCCGGAAATCTTATGAAAGTCAACAAAGCCAACGGATCTGCCACCCTTCTTGGAAACCTGGGAATAACCGCCGGAATCCGCTCGACAGGAGCCATCGACCCGCGCACCGGGTTATTCTATTTCGTTGTAAGCAGCCAGGATGCCGACCGCGACCCCGAACTCGGATTCCGATTGACCCATAGCGACCTATACAGCGTCGACATAAACGCCGCAACCCCTGTGGCCAAACACCTCTATGCCTTAGACGATGGCGAAGTGATGGGTGGCATGTGGATTCCCGGACCCATAGCCGACAACGGAGCGCCCGACGCTCCCGACAACCTTTTTGTCAATTTCCCACAAGGAGCTTTAAACGGGACTGTTGAATTCTCCATACCGGCCAAAACATTCGGCGGGTCTGACCTGACAGGTGAAGTAAGCTGGAGCATCCGTGCAAACGGCGAACTCCTGGCCGAAGGCAAGTCAACTGCAACGGCGAAAATAAGCGCACCGGCGAAAGTCGACAAAGCCGGCATGTATCAAATCGAGCTGACACTCTCCAACCAGGCCGGACGCAGTCCAAAAGTGAAACAGAAAATGTGGCTGGGCCACGACATGCCCAGACCGATAACCGCAGTAGACCTCTCCTACGCCCAGGGAAAATTCACCCTTTCATGGAATGCACCCGCAGAAAGCGAAAATGGCGGATATTTCGACCCGTCGAAAATATCCTACACCGTGCTGCGACACCCCGACGGCAAAACATTCAACAACCTGACCGCCCCGGAATTATCCGATGAAGTGCCCATACCCGACGGACTCGAAGTCTACAGCTATGATGTCACCCTCAACTACAACGGCACCTCAATGCCACCCGTCACCTCAAACATATGGCGTCTCGGTTCAGTGAAATTGCCATGGAGCACCGAATTCAATGCCGAAAACGCCCTCGACCTATTCACAAGAATAGATGTCAACGGCGACAAAAACGAATGGTATCGTGAATGGGAATGGTACATAGAAGCAACCGATGAACTTGTAGCAGCTGTTGCATATCCCTACTCTTCAACAAACCCCGCCGACGACTGGCTGATCACTCCGCCTTTCATGCTCGAAACAGGGAAAACCTACACACTCGGATTCGAAGCCATGGTAATGAGCGAAAGCGACCCGGAACGCATGGCGGTCTACTACGGTGAAGCCCCATTGGTAAATCTTATGACAAACGAGATTTTCGCGCCATTTGCAATGACAAATATGTCGCCGGAACAACACTCCACCGACATAACCGTCAACACATCAGGCATCTACTATATCGGCTTCCATGCCTGCAGCGAACCCAACAAAAGCGGATTAGCACTTAAATCAATCTCGTTGACTGCAAAATCTTCAGCCATAGAATCAGTAGCATCACCCGATCCGATTGCTATAACCACTGATAACGGCACAATAACCATCTCCGCGCCGGAAGCCACACCATATTGCGTGACAACAGCCGACGGGCGCATAATCGCCTCAGGAACAACCACCTCCGAACCTGCCACCCTAATTCCCCTCCCAACCGGCATATACATCGTCAAAGCCGGCCCGGAAGCCCGGAAGCTCCACATCAACCGATAAATACCGCCACAAAAAGGCGTTGTGTCGAAATTCGACCAACGCCTTTTTGGCATCCGGATGGAGAGGGTGCTGTCAGAATGGTTCAGATGGTAGGAGCCTGAGGGTGAGGGTGAAGGGAGTTGACTAAGGTCAATGACCGAACCCGAAGCCCTCGGGCGACGACCCAGATGAGCCATTATGACACACCCTCTTTTTGTGGCGGAAAGCCTAAGCTCGCTTCATGTCATCTATATATCTGATTATCTGACAACCGCTTTTACCGATTCTTTATCAACAGTAACCACATATATTCCCGGCAACAGGTCAACCGCAAGAGTGTCAGAAGCCGGAACTCCCTGCCATAAAACGATACCGTCGGCACCCGTGACCAGAGTTTCAACACCCTCAGCCCCTTCAATCACAATTTTACCGGCCTCGGAATACACCCTTATTGACGAATCATCTGAAACCGCCACCAAGCCCGAAGTATGGATACTTATGATATTGGAAAAATAAGATTCCCCCTTATCATACACCGCCGTTACGGCATATTTCGGCCGTTGGTTCGCTGCAAAAGGCTCTCTCCACCCAGGTGTTGCCACTATTTCATCAGAGACTCTGACCCCGTCACGATAAACGTTATATCCAAGCAAAGTCAGAGCAACTGGCTGTGCATCGGCCGGTATATAGGAAATATCGTCTATGAGAAGCACAAACGCATTTCGTGATATGCAACGAATCGCAAAGTAGCGCGTTCCTTCCGGAAGTGAAACGGAATATTGCGTCCAGTTAGCAGGCACCTGAGGAGCAATCCCTTTCACTCGCTCAAAACTCGAAAGCTCCTTATCGGATGCAGACGTGAGCACCTCGATTGATTCCAGGCCATACATATCACTATAGCTTCGCGCAAAAAATGTTATAGTCTGGGCGTCGCCCGACAATTCCGGTGAAATCAGCCAATCATTGTTCTGACCGTCAACATCCCCAAACGCAGCCAGCATCTGATTACCCGAATGAGGCATCCAGCCCGTTGGCTGACCGGCACCGTTCACAAGAAGAAGCCCGGCATGAGCAGGATTGAACACCTGGAAAGCCATCGGTCGGCCTGCGTTCTCGTAAGGTATATTCGTGCTTGAGGTATTACTGATGGTAAATGTCCCCGGCCCTCCGTCAACATCCGCCAATGTCCAGTCTCCTATATTGTCAATCGAAAACTCCTCATAGCCTTCAAACCCGTCAGTCAAAGACTCCGGATCAAGCACAGAATTACCTAAAGAGGACCACTCAAGGCTAACATAACCGTCAGAATACGTCCCTGATAAATCATCGACTGTAGGATATACGGGCATCTCGACACTTACCATCTTCCCGATAAGGAGATTGTTCTCCAGATTCTCATCTTCATCATATATAACCTTGACCCCGAAAGACACGTTGCGCGACATCACAACCGACGGCACAATCTTGAATTCAAAATCCGCTGTCTCAAGAGCTTCCAACGGCACTCCGGGCAATGTTTGCAGATAAGATCCATTAGCCCATAGCTCCACATTATAGCTGGTGGCATTGGTCATACCGATATTAATAATCGATGCCGTAACAGTAGCCTCTGCTCCAACTTTGACCTTATCCGGCGCAGTTATGCCGAAAGCCGAAAGATCATGCACCGCCGGATCGTGCACCATAAGGTTGTCTACATGCAGATGCCGCCCGACATTGCCGCTGCTTCCGCGCAGACCCACCTGTATAAAACCCGAACAGTCAACACCCGACAACGGCACACGCACGATATTCCATCCGGCCTTAGACTGGGAATAATCCACCTTATAAACCGGTTGGAACGATCCGTGTTCAGCCGACACTTCAACCGAAAGCCCCCCTTCCATGCCATTGTTATAATAATACCAGAAATCAAAAACCGGCGCTTTGGCAGTGCTGACATCTATTTTGCCTGAATATATCAACGCCTCATCCTGATTGCCCTCAGGAATGAATGTCAACAAGCCTCCGTCACCATCCTGGGGATTTGCAATAGGGCTAAGTCCGATAATTGAGGTAAACCAACGCCCGCCATTACCCGAAAGATACTGGCCCCATGGATGAGTCTGGTTAACAGCATCCGGAAACGACTCCCTGAATGGAAGGCTGAAAGATGAACCTAACACAAGAATATTGGAACGGGCTGAGTTACCCATCCCCATATCATTAACCGCCGCAACCGACCACGCAAACATATCCTGTCCGTCAACCACTGGTATGAACCTATACTGATTCTCAGCAAGACCCTCTTTGATAATTTCCGATTCCGAATCAATAACTAAATATCTGAGCGCCGACGCATCGATATAACCGCCATTCGCGCCTGTCAAAGGGGGCTCCCATGTCAAGGTCACTATATCCGCGTCTTCACTGATTCGCACATTCCTGGGTAAACCCGGCACATCACATCCAACAAAGGCCGCCCCCTTGGCTGCCAGTCCGCGTTTCTCCCCGTAAAAGGCACGCACTGAATACTCGTTAACACCTGCCTGGGGGGTATCATCATAATAGCTATAAGGTTTATTTACTTCTGCCGGTGAAATAGTCTCCAGCACATCGTCACCACGATAAATCTCAACCTTCGACAACGTTGGCAAAGGTTCCCCGCCGATAGTCAAAGAAGGAGTGACAAATGCTATCGTAGCACCCATGCCACCCTTTCCGTCGGGAGTAATCTCAAGACCCGTCACAGCCGAAGGAGCTGACATGTCTGATTCTTCCACCACCTTGAGATTATCAACGATGACCACATCCATGTTCTTATCACTGCAGGCATGTATTCCAACATAATAATCCCCGTCGGCATCAACCTGCACAAGTCCGGAAACCTCAGACAATATCTTTTCTTCATACTCCTGCTCAGGGATAATGGTAGCCACCGCCCCGGTGGTGACACCCTCTATAGTTGCTGATGAGCCAAGCACCACCTCCATTTTCTCGGTATAACGCCAGCCTCCGCGTGCCCCCGCCATAATAGATATATTATAAAGTTTACCACCTTCCAGATGGATGGGGGGAGAGATAAGCCAGTCGTCTTTCGGGTTCGATGAAATATATGCACACCGCATATCCCCCTCCATTTCATCCTCATCATAATTATGGCTCCACGTCTTCCCATCGCCGGAAACATCAATTACCGAATAAAGTTCCGCTACCTTGGGATTATCGAAATCCTCCGAATAGGGCACAGTAAAGGCACCCCCTACCAGAAGTTTCCCCGACACAGCCGTTTCGCTCGAAAGATTCCCGTAATGCACCGTAACACCATATGAATACGATGTAAGGCCATCTTTACTATAAGGCTCGGAAAAAGAAGTTGCGCTCTGACGCTCGGCAACCGTCACTTCATCAGGATACCTGACCACCGTATAACGTAGACCCGCAGTATTGATAAACCCTCCGTTAGCACCCTTCTCGGGTGCATCCCAGCTGACGGTAACATTAACATCATCATTCCCTATATCCAGATTTCGCACCGGTGCAGGTGAATCCACACCGAACCATTGGGTTGTCCTCACAACAGGCGACTCCCCTGCATTATTCGATGTCACAACTTCCACCGTGTGCATACCCGAATCAGAAACAGAGGCCTCGATTGTGGCAAGTGACCCGGCTTCCACCATAGAAGATGCAACCGCGCTTCCATCAATCCGCACCGTATATGACAACATGCCAGCCAAAGCCACTCCGTCATACGTATAATCAGGAGCCACGAAAGAAATCCGGCCGGCCAGGCCACCGTTCTCAAACTCGACAGAAAGATTCTCCACCTTATTAGGTGCACCCGCCGCAGCTTCAGGAGGAAGCACATGCAACGCCGTAATCTGTTCGTCATTCAGGAAATCGAATATCTTCGAAGCATGTCCGTCTGTTACATCCACCTGGTATAAGGCTGATGAACCGTCGGCATGGCTGGCAGCCCAGTAAAGTTTTCCCGTGGAATCATCAAAATCTGCCGACTGCTTATATTTCGGCTCAATCCCTGTTGACCCAACCCAGGTGGCAACACCGCTCTGCTTGTCAAACTTGTTCAGATTCCCGTCTTCGTCAATGGCGAATATCACTCCATCGGCAGAAGCGGCAATGGCAAAATATTCACAAGGGAGTGTGGCTATTTCCGTACGCACAAGTGTGGCCGGGTCAAACGAACCGAAAACATAGCCGTTCATATCGTCGTTGTAGAATATGCCGTAGATTTTCCCGTCGGTAGCATCATACGTCATATCGTAACTTATGCACCCTTGATCCAGATCCCTAACCTCGACCAGCTCCCAGGTCGTAGCATCATAATGGTAGAAAGAGGGCAATACCATCCCGAAAATCTGGGAATAGCCAACATAATAATAATCATTCCCAACATAACATCCACCTCCGTTAGCACGGAACTGGTCGCCATTCTGCAAAACTGAAAACTGATATTCATTGGTTGCCCGGAAAGTGATAATAGAGGTGTCATCATTTCCGGCAGGACGCAGGTTGCAACCTTGCAGCCTTACATTCTCACCCTTCACGGGAGGGGCACCGGATCTGTTGCGCAGGGGCGTAACGCTCTGACGCCCGCCATCCACATGCATCCTCACTCGCGGATTCTTGAAAAGTTTCACATCCTCATCAAGCAGATTAAACACCATCCCCCTCTCAACATCCTCCGGACTCCTTCCAGACAGGCTCTCGGCCACGATTGGCTGGCATAGCCATCCGCCTATCACCATAGCGCCGGCTATCAGATAATTTTTGAATCTCATAAGAAATCATATTGGGTTAAAGACAAAAATCAAGGCGACTTTAAAGAAACCTTAACCTGCTAAAATTAGCACAATTTTCTTGAATAAGACCAAAAACTATGGAAAAATGCAAAAATATATCACATATTCATGACACTCAAAAAAACAGCTTCCCGTTCACGACACAGGAAGCGAATGAATCAACGCCAATATATCAACCGCGGCCTCCACAGTAGGCACTGAAGCTATCGCAAAAGAGCGGCGCCCGTTCTTCTCACGGATTTTGACCCTCAGCGGGTTCTGCTGCAGATAGGTTATCAGGCGGCCGAACATCGGCGACTGGTAATAGGCCTTGTTAGAGTCATCCACAAAATAGAGATACATCACACCCTGTTTCAACGCAACTTTCTCAATGCCGAGCTGGCGTCCCAGACGGCGTAGACGGGGCACACGCATCAGTTCAGCCGTCTCAGGAGGAATCTTGCCGAACCTGTCGATCAGGTGCGAGCGGAACTCCTGCAAATCCATCTCCCGCTCTATATTGTCAAGTTCGCGGTAAAGATTGATGCGCTCGCTCTCCTGTGGCACATACCATGCGGGCAGCAACAGCTCAAGGTCGCTCTCGATAACACAATCGGCAACAAATTCCTTCTCATCCTCAGGTTCTTCCGATGTGAAAGTGTCGGAAAATTCCTCTGTGCGCAGCTCAGTAACAGCCTCTTTCAATATCTTCTGATACGTCTCATAACCCAGATCGGCAATGAAACCGCTCTGTTCGGCCCCCAGCAGATTCCCCGCCCCGCGTATGTCAAGATCCTGCATCGCTATGTGGATGCCCGAACCGAGGTCTGAGAAACTCTCTATCGCCTGCAACCGCCGTCGGGCAACCGGTGTGAGCGGATTCCCCGGAGGCACCATCAGATAACAGAATGCCTTACGTGAAGAGCGGCCTACACGACCGCGCAGCTGATGCAGCTCGCTCAAGCCGAAATTCTGGGCATTGTTCACTATGATTGTGTTGACATTGGGCATATCAATGCCGCTTTCAATAATCGTCGTGGCCAGAAGCACATCATAATCATGGTTGGCAAAGTCGATAATCGCCTGTTCAAGTTTCTCGGGAGGCATCTGGCCATGGGCAACAAGCGTGCGCGCATCCGGCACAACCCGCTTCACCATCTGTTCCAGCTGATACAGCCCCTCGATACGGTTATTGATGATAAACACCTGCCCGTTACGCGACAGCTCGAAATTCACAGCCTCCTCAAGCATCTCATCAGTCAGCGTGTTGACCGACGTCATAATAGGATAGCGGTTGGGGGGAGGCGTGGTGATAGCCGACAGGTCGCGGGCCCCCATCAGTGAAAATTGCAATGTTCGCGGAATTGGGGTGGCACTCATCGTTATGGTGTCCACATTGACCTTCAGCTGTTTCAACTTCTCCTTAACAGCAACCCCGAACTTCTGCTCCTCATCGATAACCAGCAACCCCAGGTCTTTAAAGGCAACATCTTTCCCAACAATCCTATGTGTTCCTATCAGAATATCAATCTTACCGTCGGAAAGGTCTTTCAGAATCTCCTTCGCCTGCTTGCCGGTGCGTGCACGCGAAAGATACTCCACCCTCACCGGGAAATCGGCCAGACGATCGCGGAACGTATTGAAATGCTGATAAGCCAACACAGTCGTAGGCACAAGCACCGCAACCTGTTTGCCGTCAGTGGCGGCCTTGAAAGCAGCCCTGACCGCAATCTCGGTCTTGCCGAACCCCACATCGCCGCAAATCAGGCGATCCATCGGCCGGGGACTCTCCATATCCTTCTTCACAGCAGCCGTGGCCGTCATCTGGTCGGGGGTATCTTCGTAGATAAACGATGCCTCAAGTTCATGCTGCAGATACGAATCCGGGGAAAAGCTGAACCCCTTCTCATCCTTGCGGGCGGCATAGAGCCTGATCAGGTCGCGGGCTATATCCTTGAGTTTCGACTTGGTCTTCTCCTTCATCCTGTTCCAAGCCCCGGAGCCGAGCTTGTTGATGGTAGGCTCCACACCCTCTTTCCCCCGGTATTTGGCGAGTTTATGCAAGGCATGGATACTCACGAAGATGCAGTCGTTGTTTTTGTAGATGAGCTTTATCATCTCCTGGGTGGAGCCGTTGACCTGCGTGCGCAGCAACCCTCCGAACCGCCCCACTCCATGGTCTACATGAACAATATAATCACCCGTCTCTATGGCGCTCAGCTCCTTGAGCGACAGGGCGAGTTTACCGCTGCGCGCCCGCTCCCCTTTTAGGGTGTATTTATGGAAACGGTCGAAAATCTGATGGTCAGTGAAAACACACCGCTTGGCGGTGTGGTCAACAAAACCCTCATGCAATGTCGACATCACAGGGGTGAAGGGGATATTGTCATTCCGCTCGGCGAAAATCGCCTTCAGGCGGTCAATCTGTTTCTCACTGTCGGAAAGTATGCAGATCTGATACCCCTCGGCCAACAGTTGCCTGAACGAATCCGATATGAGATCGAAATTTTTATGGTAAAGCCCCTGCGGCGAGCAATTGAAATCAATCTGCACAAGTGATCCGGGCGCCGCGTCGGCAGGTTTCGATGCCGAAAAATGTAGTTTCGGAAACAACGCGAACCTCTCGGCGAAATCATCAGCGTCAATCAGGTTCTTCATCGCCGAAGCGTCACCCTCATCGGCAATCATAGCCGATGAGCTGAATGTTTCGGAAGCGACTGCCTTGATTCTCGAAACCACAAAACCGGCATCGCGCACAGCCACCAGCGAATCAGGGGCTATGAACTGCAGCACCGACTCACCACGGCCATTATCATCAGCGGAAACATTGGCGGATATAGCCACTGAATCCACCTTGCTCTCCGACAGCTGCGTCTCAATGTTGAACGTGCGTATCGACTCAATCTCATCTCCGAACAAGTCTATACGGTAGGGGAGTTCACCCGAATAACCGAACACATCGAGGATTGAGCCTCTCACAGCAAAATGGCCGGGCTCATAAACATAATCCTCCTCCTTGAAACCGTTTTCACGCAACCACACCTGGGTCTTCTCAAGGTCAATATCCTGCCCGGTTTTCAGCGGAAGTGTGTGGTCTGCCAACGCCTTGCGCGAAGCCACCCTTTCAGCCAGAGCTTCAGGATAAGTAACCACAACCCTAAGCGAAGCGTCATCGTTCCAATGGTTGAGCGTCTCAATCCTCATAATCTGCGAGGGTGGGTCGATGCGTCCGTACTTTATATCACGCTTATAGCCCGACGGGAACATCATCACAGCCCCCTCGCCCAGCAGCTTAGTCAGGTCATGATACAGATATCCCGCGTCATCAAGGTCATTGCCTATTACGACCATTGGCGATTTAAGCCGGTCTATACTGGCCAGAGCCATGGCAGCCGACGACCCCGATAGCCCGTGGAGTTCCACACGCGAGGCCGCAGCCTGGGCCACCGCCTGCTGTAAAGCCTTGCGCCGAGATGCTGTGATAAAAAGGGGTTCAAGTTCTTCAAGCGTCATTGCCAATCTCCTATTTTGCCGGCTTATGGGCAGCCTTTCCCGACAATATCGCCTTATACTTCTCAGGATTGTTCAGAACCGCCGAAGCTGAATCAAGCTCCGCGTCATGTTTCAACGCTTCTATGATGGCGCCACGGTCATAATAATAACGCTGAAGTATTTCCGAGGCAAGATACTCACTGATAGTCTTGCGGTTAAGATCCAGGTCGTGGTTAAGGTCATGCTTCAGGGTAACCTTAAGCGAATCGAGCTGTGCCTGAACCTGGTCGTTGAGATAGCCCTCGGTTTTGGTAGCCTTCTCCAGCTGTTCCAAAATAAGCTCACATGTGCGGTCATACTCAAACTTTGAAGGGTCTATGAATGCCTTGAACTCATTAAAAATCGTATCGGTTATCTCAAACTCCTCAGGCGAGGGAATCGACTCGTGGCGCGCGGCATAGCGGTTGGCGAAATCAAAACTCCAGTTGTCACGCACGATATTATAGACCAACCGGTTCCCTTCGGGATATTCCACCTTGATGTCGGGTGTTATACCCCCGCCGTCGCGAACCTCACGCCCCGCACGCGTATGCCAGACCGTGGTGAGGCTGTCGGGAATCCTGGCTACAGAACCGTCGGGATTGCGGTGGCTATAGTCTATCGCCTGTATCAGACGCCCCGAAGGGATGTAATATTTCGCTATGGTGAGCTTAAGCAGACCGTTATACGGGAGCTGGCGTGTTGACTGCACAAGCCCCTTGCCGAATGACCTCTCGCCAACAACCACCGCCCTGTCAAGATCCTGCAAAGCACCCGTAACGATTTCTGCAGCAGACGCTGAATTGCCGTTGACCAGCACTGCCAGCGGAATATCGGCATCAACAGGTTTGTGGGTAGTCTTGAATATCTTCTCGTTCAAGAGATCTCGACCCCGGTAACGCACCACTTCCGTGCCTTTGGGCACAAACAGCCCCACAACCTGAACAGCACTTTCAAGCAGTCCGCCACCATTGCCCCTGAGGTCGAGCACAATCGACTTGACTGACGGATTCTTTTTCAATTCCACCAAAGCATCACGGGTCTTTTCAAAGGTCTTCTCATTGAAAGTCGTTATCTGGATATAACCTATATCACCCTTGACGACACCGAAATACGGCACAGGGTCAATCTCTATCTTTTCGCGCGTAAGTTCAAACTCCACAATCGAATCGGCAACATGGGGGCGCTTCACTGTCACATTCACCTTCGTCCCCGCCTGCCCTTTCAGTCGCTTGCTGACATCGGCACTATGGAGCGACGTAACAGTATCGCCGTCAATGACAAAAAACACATCGCCCGGACGCAGCCCGGCCTTCTGTGCCGGTGAACCCGGCCGCGGTTCGGTCACATACACCTTCCCGTTGCGCTCGGCGATAAAAGAGCCGATACCGCCATATTCGCCTGTGGAAATAGTCATGAAATCGTTCTGGTCTTTCTCGGCGATATATTCCGTATAAGGGTCGATTTCATTGAGCATCGCATTAATGGCCGTAGTCATCGACTTGTCTGCATCTATAGTGTCTACATAGTTGGTCTGCAAGTTCTTATAAATCGACGTGAATATGTCGAGATTACGCGAAATATCGCCCTTCGGACTTCTCGTGGCAGCGAAGGCGAAAAGGGCTACAGCCGTCATCACGGCGGAAATTATGGCGGGAAGTTTTCTCATAAACAATGGCGTTGAACTTTCAATTGGCGAAATTACACATAATTATAACAACCACGGCACAATTTTTATCCAAAAACCTTTAAAAATCCGGTTATGCCACATGCTTTGGAAGCCGAAAAAAGCCGTATATTTGCAACATTACAAAACTGTTGATTATGGATAATTTCAGCTACTGCTCCCCCACTCGCTACGTATTCGGCCGAGGTGTGGAGAAAGAAACCGGACGGCTCACTGCCGCCATGGGTTGCGGCAAAGTGTTGATGGTCAGCGGAGGCGGCTCGGCACGCCGAAGCGGTCTGCTGTCGCGTGTTGAAGATTCGCTCCGCGAGGCAGGAGTGGAATGGGTGGAACTGACCGGCATACGCCCCAACCCCACCGACGACCGCGTACGCGAAGGAATCGGCCTGTGCCGCCGCGAAAGGGTCGAGGGGATACTGGCCGTCGGCGGCGGCAGCGTCATCGACACTGCCAAGGCCATAGCAGGAGGTGTCCCCTATGAAGGGGATTTCTGGGACTTCTGGGCCGGCAAGGCTGTCATGGAAACTGCATTGCCGGTGGGTGTGGTGCTGACAATACCCGCTGCCGGAAGCGAAGGTAGCGGCAACTCGGTCATAACCAAGCTCGACGGAATGCACAAAATCAGCCTCCGCACCGACATGGCGCTACGCCCCAGATTCGCCATAATGAATCCGGAAGTGACATTCACACTCCCCCCCTATCAGACCGCCAGCGGAATCGCCGACATGATGGCACACATCATGGAGCGCTACTTCACCACTACCGAAGAAGTGGAAACCACCGACCGCATAGCCGAAGGCGTGCTCAAGGCCATAATCGCCGAGGCTCCCAGGGTGATGGCAGAACCCACAAACTACGATGCCCGCGCCAACATAATGTGGGCCGGAACGCTCGCCCACAACGGCATTTGCGGTTGCGGGCGCCGCGAAGACTGGAGTTCCCACGGACTGGAACATGAGCTGTCGGCAGTATACGGGGTCACACACGGAGCCGGACTCGCCGTGGTATTCCCGGCCTGGATGACATTCATGGCCGAAAAGAAACCGGCCAAAATAGCCCAGTTCGGCCGCCGGGTCTTCGGGGTGGAAGAATCCGACAACCACTCGGCGGCCCTTGAGGCAGTGGACTGCTTAAAGGTGTTCTTCAAATCAATCTCCCTCCCTCTCACCCTCAATGAGCTGGGAATAGAAAATGCCGACATCGAGTTGCTTGTTCAAAAATTCCACGAAGACAAAGGCCTCCCATTCGGCCCCTATCACCCCCTCTATCCCGAAGATACCAGTGCCATCTACAAATTGATGGAATGAACCCCCACCACCATTAAAAACGTTATTCCGGGTAGCCGGGAAAAGTTCCAGGCTACCCGGAATAACCTATAGAAATGCCAAACGGAATCGGAATAGAATCTTTGCTCGTTGCGCTCGGACTGACATTGCTCGCCGGCATGTCGACCGGCATAGGCGGCCTGTTGGCCTTTTTCACCCGCACCGACAACAAACGGCTTCTGTCGTGGGCAATGGGCCTGTCGGCAGGGGTGATGGTCTACGTATCATTCATGGAAATGATGCCCGAAGCAATCGGGAAACTCTCGCAGACCTTCGCCGGCAAACTCGGCAACCTCTACGGATTAATCGGCTTTTTCGGAGGAATGGGTCTTATAGCGCTCATCGACCTGCTGGTGCCCGAAGCCCAGAACCCCCACGAAGAGCATTCCACAGCCCTCCTCGATAAAACGCCATCATCCAATCACGGACACGACCTGAAACGCACCGGCATACTGCTTGCCCTTGCCATAGGAATCCATAATTTCCCTGAAGGGATGGCTACATTCGTATCGGCACTCGAAGGGTGGGATATCGCCCTCCCGATAGTGGCAGCCATAGCCATCCACAACATACCCGAAGGAATCGCCGTCTCCGTCCCGATTTACCAGGCAACCGGAAATCGCAGCAAAGCCCTGCGCTACACCCTCCTGTCTGGCCTCGCGGAACCTGCCGGAGCACTCGTAGGGGCATTGTTCCTCCTACCGTTCTGGACTTCAGCCATCAGCGGATGGGTGCTTGCAGCCGTAGCCGGAATAATGGTCTACATCTCTTTCGACGAGCTGCTCCCCGGCGCCCACCAGTATGGCCACCACCACATGGCAATCATAGGCCTCATAATGGGCATGGCCCTGATGGCTCTCTCCCTGCTCCTCTTCTAATCCTCCCATAACATAGCCATATCTCTCTGCATGGCATTACTGACAGCACGCCATTAGAAATTAGAAAAAAGAGCCACACCTATAACAGGCATGGCTCCGTATCGAGTTATTATGGCTTGCGATTATTTTGTCTCCTTCTCTGGCTTCACTCCCGCACGCGTATAGCGGCTGTTCAGACCATTGATGATATCGTCGGTGATATCCAGAGCGGGATTGAACAGTTCACCCGGTGCATAAAGCAGTATGGCGTCGTAGTGGCGTGTCTTGTTATATTCTGCCAGGAAGTTGTTAAGCGAATCGATAAACTCCTCCTGCTGGCGCAAAGCCTCCTCCTGCGCTTTCGCCTGCAGGGATCCGAGATAGTTCTGGGCGGCCTGCTGCTTTTTGTTGAGCTCACTCATATCTGCGTTATACGACGCCTCTGACAGATAGCCGTTTGATTGAACTTTTTGCTGTATGTTGGATGCCATGCGGTTCAGTTCTCCCTCACGTGAGCGCTGGGCGTTCTGCAATTCGGTCATGGTGCGCAGGTTGGCTTCGTTGAAAGTCTTCACAAGGTCGTAATTGGCCATCACCGAATCCATGTTGTAATAGCGGATATTGGTGGTAGGCTCGAATGTGTCGCTCTCTACTTTCACGGTTTTCTTCTCCGCAGGAGCGGCGGTTTCATTGGCACCTTCTTTGCCTGAGCAGCTGCTGCCGAGCAGCATGATCGCTATGGCGGAGGCTGCTAATGTAATCTTTTTCATTGCGATTGGTGGTTATTTCTTTTTTGTTTTTTGCGCTTTAGCTGGGGCAGGTCGTGAACATGACCCGAAGGGAAACTGCCACCTTTCACAAACAGAACCTTCACGCCGAGCAACACAACACTCAGCGCAACAAGGCCTATCGCAAGCAGAACCATTTTCATCGGGCATTCACGCTTTTTCGCCGCAAATATAGGAAAGTTCGCTTGATTTTTGGCTATATGTAAATTTAATTTTGTAACTTAGGGTCGGAGAAACAACGATTTTAACAGTATTTTCCATTCGTAAATCCTTTTTAAAAGGACTTACCCTTAACCTTATTAACGCTTAGGGCGTTTTTGAGATTGTTGCAACCAATATTTAACCCCCAAAAGATATGGAAGTAAAAGACCTTCAACCCAAAGCTGTCTTCGAAATCTTCGATCAGATCACAAAGATTCCCCGCCCTTCAAAGAAGGAAGAGAAAATCCGCAAATACATCCTCGAATTTGCGAAAGACCGCGGCATCGAGGCCCATGCCGACGAAATCGGCAACGTCATCATGCGCAAACCGGCAACCCCCGGTCATGAAAACGCCCCCACAGTGATTCTACAAGGCCACATGGATATGGTCTGCGAAAGCAACGACAAAAACTTCGACTTTGAAAACACCCCCATACAGACAATCGTCGACGGCGAATGGGTGCGCGCAAACGGCACAACCCTCGGAGCCGACAACGGAATCGGAGTCGCAGCCGCTTTGGCCATCCTTACCGACGACACCCTCGTCCACGGCCCGCTCGAAGTCTTGATTACCATGGATGAAGAAACCGGCATGACAGGCGCCAACAACCTCAAAAAAGGCGAGCTGACAGGCTCGATTCTCATCAACCTCGACTCAGAAGATGATGCAGAAGTGTTTGTTGGATGCGCCGGCGGCATCGACACCGTGGCAACATTCTCTTATAACCGCTCTTATGCGCCCTCCGACTTCCACTACTTCCTTTTCGACGTGCGCGACGGTCTCGGAGGACATTCCGGAGGCGACATCCATCTCGGACGCGCCAACGCCAATAAGCTAATCGCCCGCTTCCTCTTCAATCTTATGAAAGAACATGAAGTTTCGGTGTGCGAAATCGACGGCGGAAACCTCCGCAATGCCATCCCACGTGCCGCCCACGTGGTGTTCGGCGTCCACACATCGCGCAAAGAAGATGTGCGCATCGCATTCAACCGCTATGCCGCCGACATCGAGCGTGAATACAAAGGCCTGGAAACCACCCTGAAACTTTCTCTCGACAGCGTTGACAAACCCGATTTCGCCATCGACTCGGCAACAAGCCGCAACCTAATCTTGTCGCTCTATTGCGCACCCCACGGGGTGATTTCAATGAGCCGCGACCTCGAAGGCCTCGTTGAAACTTCAACCAACCTCGCTTCAGTCAAGATGAAAGGCGACGACAAGATTGTTGTGACAACCTCACAGCGCTCTTCGGTCGATTCTCGGAAACTCGATATCGCCAACCAGGTTGAAGCCGTGTTCACTCTCGCAGGTGCGGCTGTCGAGCATGGCGACGGATATCCCGCATGGACACCCAACCTTGATTCAACAATCATGAAACTCGCTTCCGACGCCTACGAGGAACTCTACGGGGTCCGTCCGGCAATCAAGGCCATACATGCCGGCCTGGAATGCTCGCTATTCCAGCAGAACTATCCCGGCCTCGACATGGTGTCTTTCGGCCCCACGCTGCGCGACGTCCACTCCCCCTCTGAGCGTATGCACATCCCTGCCGTAGAGCGTTTCTATCAGCAGCTCCGTCGCACACTCGAAAAAGTTGCCGGACTTAAAAAATAATCAAACCGCTGCCCGTGGCTATAATGAACTTGATGACACTGAAACACATCCCGCAACAGAGTGGGATGTGTTTCAGGTTTCTTATATGTGGCCTACTGTTGTGGAGCGCTCCGGCACTGCAAATGGCAGCAGAAAAACCCGCCGAACCACCGGTTGAAGCCATCGATTCTGTTATCGGCTTGCTGACAGACTCACTGGCCGACGGCATGGAAGCGGAAATGGAACCACGCTTCTCCTCACTGACAGAAGAAGACTACCGACAGGTAGCCGAAGAACTCGGCGTGGAGGTAGCCGCGATAAAAGCCGTGGTCGACATCGAAGCCGGACCGCAGCACAAAGGGTTCTGGCAACCCGGGAAACCGTTGATAAACTTCGACCTGTCGATGTATCGCAAATTCGCACCACGCCGCAATGTCTCGCTGTCGAAAGCCAGGAAACGTGCGCCGGAAATCTTCAACCGCCCAAACGCAAAAAAATACGGCTCTTACCAAGCCGCACAACACGCACGTCTCGATGCCGCCGCCGCAATCGACTCAATATCCGCGTGGGAAAGCACATTCTGGGGCATGTTCCAGATCGGAGGCTTCAACTGGCGCAAATGCGGAGCCGGAAACATCAAAGAGTTTGTGGCAATGATGAGCCGCTCCGAGCGCGACCAGCTCGAACTGTTTGCCCGTTTCATCAAAAACTCAGGCATGGTCAACGATATCAAAAAACACAAATGGCTCCGGTTCGCTCTAAAATACAATGGCCCAAAAGCCCGCTCACGAGGCTACCACAAACGCCTGGCCGCCGCCTATAAACGTCATAACTCGCAATCACAACCACACAAAACAATGCAAAAAATCGAATTCTGACACATCGCTTTAAACAAATTCAATTCCCTAAACAACCAACACCCAAACTCAATTACCGCCCATGCATTTCACCGGACTCCTTTTAGGCATATGCACCTTTCTGATAATCGGGATATTCCATCCCATTGTCATCAAATGTTACTACTGGTTCGGCACACGCTGCTGGTGGTGGTTCCTGCTTCTGGGCATCGCCGCATCCATAGCATCCCTCTTCGTAAGCGCCATTTTCCCCCAGACCCTCCTGGGCGTACTCGCTTTCTCCTCCTTCTGGACCATCAAAGAAATCTTCGAGCAGCGCGACCGCGTAGCCCGCGGCTGGTTCCCCGATAATCCGAATAGAAAAAAAGACGTCAGAAGCTGAGAAGCCGCAAGCAAGAAGTAAGAGATAGCCCACGGCCATCCCATTGAAATCGCCGGAGTCTCCAGTTAATTCACAAAAACATAAATTTCGCAGAACCCGTGTACCCGCATGGCGGGCGCATTGGCGAAAAGCAGGAAGCAGCGCCGTAAAGACGCAGACAAGGGTGTCGGTGTTTGAGCGAAGCGAGTTCCGCCGCCCCTGCGGATGCCGGCAAGCCGATTCCGCAGATTTTCGCCGCGCCCTCGGCCTTTTGGTTCTTTTCGGCCCGCGAAAAAAACACCCCTTTATATTGTCATCTCGCCGCAAATCGGGCGCAAAAGACAATTGCTTACCTGTTTGGCGCTAAGCCCCGTGCCGAACAGGAACATCATCTTGGTCAGAGCCGCTTCAGTAGTAATATCGTGACCCGAAATAACACCACAACGCGCCAGGCAGTCGCCGGTGAAATAACGACGCTGGCTCACCGCACCATTGGCACACTGGGTCACATTCAGCACCACTATTCCCCGGTCTATCGCCTCCTTGATCGGGCGGTTGAACCACTCGCAGGACGGTGCATTCCCCGCACCGTAGGTTTTCAGAACAACCCCCTTCACACCAGGTGTCTCAAGCTGCTGACGGAGGCTATGCTCCGTCATACCCGGTGTCACATAAACAACAATAACATCTGAGTTCAGGCCAAGATGCACTTTAAGAGGCGTCTTGTCATACACACGCCACAAAGCATCGTTGTTGAACTGTATCGACAAGCCGATTCGCGCCAACGGAGGATAATTATTGCTCTTGAAAGCATTGAAATTGTCGGCACTCATCTTCGTTGAGCGGTTCCCGCGCCACAGGTAGTTGGCAAACAGCAGCGCCACCTCCTGAACCATCGGCTCACCGTTGACCGGATCCACTGCCGCAGCAATCTGAAGCGCCGTAATGAGGTTCTCCTCACCGTCGGTGCGCACCTCCCCTATCGGCAACTGAGACCCAGTTATAATCACCGGTTTACGCAGATGTTCGAGCATGAACGAAAGAGCCGAGGCTGTATAGGCCATCGTGTCGGTGCCATGAAGCACGACAAAACCATCGAAGTCATTATAATTCTTCCCGATCTGCGTGGCAATCTGCTGCCAATGCGCATGAGTCACATTACTCGAATCTATGGGCGGATCGAACTGCATATGCTCGATATCATAATCGAGCATCTTCACCTTAGGCACGTTATCGATAAGGTGGTTGAAATTAAACGGCCTGAGGGTGCGGGTCTCCGGATCCTCTATCATGCCGATAGTGCCTCCCGTATAGATAATCAAAATGCGTGGACGCCTTTTCGTTTTTTCCATTCTCGTTGCTTGTGTTGTTCCGGTATTACTCTGTTATATGCCATCCGGCAAAAACTGCATAGGGAATCTACTGCCCTACATATTGCGTCTGGATGGGAGGATGTGTCAGAACCGTTCATCTGAACCGTTCTGACACACCATCATAGGTTACTTCACCTGTGCCCCGGGCGTCACAGCCCCCGTAGGTCCGATCACCACAAGCGAGCCGTCGGGGTTCTGTGCCGACAGAATCATCCCCTGCGACATAACCCCCTTGAGCTTCCTCGGCGCGAAGTTAGCCACAAAGCAGACCTGCTTACCCACAAGGTCTTCGGGAGAATAATATTTGGCGATGCCGCTCACTATGGTGCGCTGTTCCATACCATCGTCGATACGGAACTGCAGCAACTTGTCGGCCTTAGGCACACGGCTGCACTCCATGACAGTACCGACGCGGATGTCAACCTTCATAAAGTCGTCAAAAGGCACATCGGGCTGTTGCGGTTCAGGCTGCCAGTTTTTGAGTTTGTTCTCCTCCTTGATGCGTGCCAGGCGGTTGAGCTGCGCCTCGATGGCATCATCTTCTATCTTTTCAAACAACAGCTCCGGTTGCCCCAGAGTGGCTCCTGCCGCAATCAGGTCTGTTTTGCCAAGATCCTCCCAGTCGAGTTTCTCCAGGGCGAGCATACGGCGCAGATTCTCGGCCATGAATGGCAGGAACGGCGCGAAAGCCACATTGATATTCGCGCATATCTGCAAAGCCGTGTTCAGAATCGTGGCAACGCGGCCCATATCGGTTTTTGCCACCTTCCACGGCTCTGTCTCCTGCAGGTATTTGTTCCCCAGACGGGCTATGTTCATCGCATCTTTGAGCGCTTCGCGGAAATGGAATGTATCAAGATTAGCCGTCAACGATTCCCTGATTGAGCTCAGCTCATCAAGAGCCTCCCGGTCAACCGCCTCCAATGCGCCCGCTTCCGGCACAACTCCGGCAAAATATTTGTGGGTCAGCACCATGGCGCGGTTTACGAAATTGCCCAGTATCGCCACAAGCTCCGAATTGTTGCGGCTTTGGAAATCGCGCCACGTAAAATCGTTGTCTTTCGTCTCCGGGGCGTTGGCCGTCAGAACATAACGCAACACATCCTGTTTGCCGGGGAAGTCGCGCAGATACTCATGAAGCCATATCGCCCAGTTGCGTGAGGTCGAAATCTTGTCACCCTCAAGGTTAAGGAACTCGTTGGCCGGAACATTGTCGGGAAGCTGGAAATTATCTCCGTAGGCCATCAACATCGCCGGGAAGATAATGCAGTGGAACACAATGTTATCCTTCCCTATGAAATTAATCACACGGCTCTCCGGGTCTTTCCAATATTTTTCCCAGCTGTCGGGCAGCAGCTCCTTGGTGTTCGAGATATAGCCTATCGGAGCGTCGAACCATACATAGAGCACCTTCCCGTCTGCTCCCTCGACAGGCACAGGCACACCCCAGTCCAAATCGCGGCTCACCGCACGCGGCTGCAGACCGAGGTCAATCCACGATTTGCACTGGCCGTAGACATTGCTCTTCCACTCCTTGTGACCCTCGAGAATCCATTCGCTCAGAGCCTTCTCCCATCGGTCGAGCGGCAGATACCAGTGTTTGGTCTCTTTCAACACCGGAGTGTTGCCGGTGATGGCGCTCTTGGGATTGATCAGGTCTGTGGCATTGAGGCTCGACCCGCATGCCTCGCACTGGTCGCCATAAGCCCGCTCATTATGGCAATGGGGGCACTCTCCTGTGACATAGCGGTCGGCGAGAAACTGGTTGGCCTTCTCGTCATAGAGCTGCATCGAACTCTTCTCCACAAACTGCCCGTTGTCATAGAGACGGCGGAAAAACTCCGACGCCGTGGCCGAATGGATATCGCTCGTGGTGCGCGAATAGATGTCAAACGACACACCCAGCTCCTCAAAACTGTCTTTTATTATTTTGTGGTAACGGTCAACAATATCCTGGGGGGTCACACCCTCAGCCTTGGCCTTGATGGTGATAGGCACCCCATGCTCATCGCTCCCGCCGATCATGACAACATCCTCGCCACGCATCCTCAGGAAACGGGTATAGATGTCGGCGGGAACATAAACCCCGGCCAGATGGCCTATATGCACCGGCCCGTTGGCATAGGGCAGCGCGGTTGTCACAAGTGTCCGTTTGAACTTTTTTTCCATAATCTTCATCTGAATTTATGCCGGCCGGTTCCACGGCCGCCTATGCTCTGAGAGGCACAACTTTAACACAGCTATAACGACATGTCCAGCAATCCCATAAAAACATGTTGGGCACTCCCATGAAGACATGCCGTTATAAACCGCAAAATTACACAATTTTTCCTAATCCCGAAACCCTAAAAATCCCAAATAACGCCTAAAAAACTATGCATTCCCATTGCCAACCCGAAAATAATACTTACCTTTGCATCGGCTTTAGGCAGATTCATCCCTGTTTGAGCCGACCGGATTGTCTTATGGTGTAATGGTAGCACTGCAGTTTTTGGTTCTGCCTGTCTTG
>ERZ777306.1063-NODE-1063-length-47386-cov-8.526315_pt1 | contig 47386 bp, 41 predicted proteins | sample MGYA00374966_ERZ777306 | MGnify/ENA primary metagenome ERZ777306 (study PRJEB29329, sample SAMN06343882) | mouse gut metagenome | isolation source: Mouse cecum | place: Austria: Vienna | collected 2014-11-15 ... | reverse complement strand
AGGAGCTCCCGGCGGGCAGCCGGGTGCTGTTTGTCAACATGACCCAGACCATGGCGCGGGAGGCCATCGCCCAGCTGGAGCAGTTCGGCATCACCCATATTCATTGGATTCCCTTCTACCCCGGCGCACCGGAGGTTCCGGATGTTCACATTGCCGTCACGCCGGACGAGCTGCGCTACGTCCCTCCGGGGATGGAGACGGTCATCGACTTGGGCCAGCGGGTGTGCACCTCGGGCATGATGATTGAGATTGCCCTCCGGCTGGGGCTGGAGTCCCTGCTGGAGGGGCCCGCCTTTCAGGAGTATGCCCAGGCGGTGGCCACCAGCAACTACAGCTTTGACCGGATGTTCGCCCGGTCCATCCGCCTGGAGAGCCAGTTCCATATTTTAATGGAGAGCCTGGAGGACGGCGTGGTGGGCGTCAATGAAAAGGGGGAGATCTTCGCGTGCAGCCGCCACGCCGAGGAGATGACCCTGGTCAGCGCCTCCCTGGTGCAGGGCCGGCGGTGCGAGGAGGTGTTTCCCTACATCCCCTTCGCCCGATGCCTGCAAAGCCGCCAGACCTTGCCGGTGAAGGCCGTCAAGGTCAGCGGCGTAAACCTCAGCGTGGAGGTGGTTCCGGTGATCCGGCAGAACGCCTGCATCGGGGCCTTCGCCCTGCTCCAGCGGTTCAACGACGTTGAGGCCCGGCAGAGCGAGCTGCGCAGCCAGCTCTTCCACAAGGGTCACTGCGCGAAGTACAGCTTCGCCGACGTCGTGGGCCAGTCGGAGGCGATTCGAAAGACCAAGGATACCCTGAGCCGCATGGCCCGCAGCGAGAGTCCGGTGCTGCTGATCGGCGAGACGGGCACCGGCAAGGAGCTCTTTGCCCACGCCGTCCATCAGGCCAGCCGCCGGGCGGAGGGCCCCTTTGTGGCCATCAATGTGGCGGCCTTCCCGGAGAACCTGCTGGAGAGCGAGCTGTTCGGATACGAGGAGGGGGCCTTTACCGGGGCGAAGAAGGGCGGGCGGCCCGGCCTCTTCGAGTTGGCCCACGCGGGCACGCTGTTTTTGGATGAGGTGGAGGGCATGAGCCCCGCCCTTCAGATCAAGCTTCTCCGGGCGCTCCAGGAGCGGGAGGTCATGCGGGTAGGGGGAAACCGGATTATCCATGTGGACGTCCGCGTGGTTTCCGCCACCAACGAGGCCCTGGAGCAGAAGGTCCGGGAGGGCTCCTTCCGCCGGGACCTGTACTACCGGCTCAGCACGCTCCCCGCTCTGATTCCGCCCCTGACGGAGCGGGGCGGCGACATGTTTTTGCTGACGGAGCATTTCCGCCGGGAGTTGGGAGGCTCCTTCCGTCTGACGGAGCCGGTGAAGGACTTCTTCCGCCGCCACACCTGGCCGGGCAATATCCGGGAGCTGCGGAACGCCGTGGAGTACTTCATCTATACCGGCCATCCGGACATTGGCCTGGAGGACCTGCCCCCCACGCTGTTCCTCTCCGGCGTTCCGCGCCCCTCCGCTCCGGCGGAGGCGGAGGTCTCCGACGGCTTTTCCTTTATCCTTTCCCAGCTTTACGCCGCCTCCGAGTCCGGCGCCTCCACAGGCCGGGAAGCGCTGCTGCAAAAAGCCCGGGAAGCGCACATCCCCCTCTCCCAGAGGGAGGTGCGGGACATCCTGTCGGACATGGCGGCCCGGGGCTGGTCCGGGTCAGCCGGGGCCGCGGCGGCAGCCGCCTGACCGGCAAGGGGCGGGCGCTCTGGGAAATGGGTCAAAGATAAACTTATTTGACCAATATATCAAGTTTAACCAAAAGGCGGCCCGCCGCAAAGCGGGAGCGGGATTTCCTCCTGCGTGAACCCCCGGGATGGACCTTGGCAATTTGCTGAATCCGTCCTGGGGGTTTTGTGCGTCCCTCTAAATCCGCTGGAATTTTCCGGCAAACACGTTCGGCTCGTCTGATTTGGCACGATTATTGCTATAATAATTTGCCAAACGACGCGGACATACGATTCATACAGAAAGGAAGCGAGAGCATGCGATACGATTTTGACCAAGTGGTGGATCGGACCGGGAACCTCTCCGCCAAGTACGACGAGCGGGTCAAGAAGTTCGGCAGGGACGACGTGATTCCCCTGTGGATCGCGGACATGGACTTCAAGACTGCCCAGCCTGTCATCGATGCGCTGAAGCGGCGGGCGGAGGAGGGCATCTGGGGCTACACCGCCCGGCCGGACAGCTATTTCGAGGCCGTCCGGGACTGGCAGAGCCGCCGGAACGGCTGGACCCCGGACACGAGCCTCATGAGCTTCTGCCTGGGTGTGGTTCAGACCCTCTCCGCCATGGTGCAGCTCTACACGCCCCAGGGCGGCAGCGTCCTGATTCAGACCCCAGTCTACGGCGAGTTCTACGACATGACCGAGTTCGCCGGGCGGAGGGTCCTGGAGAACCAGATGCTGGAGCGGGACGGGGAATGGACGGTGGACTGGGAGGACTTCGAGGCGAAGCTCCGGGACGCGGACCTGTTCCTGCTGTGCAGCCCCCATAATCCCCTGGGCATGGTCTGGAAGGAGGAGGAGCTGCGCCGGATGATGGAGCTGTGCTTAAAGCACCGCGTCCTGGTGGTCAGCGACGAGATTCACTCCGACCTGATCTTCCACGGAAAGAAGCACATTCCCACCGCCTCCTTGTCCCCGAAGATCGCCGCCAACGTGGTCACCGGCATCTCCGCCACCAAGACCTTCAATCTGGCGGGCCTCCAGGCCAGCACGGTGGTGTTTCCCGACCGGCATATGAAGGAGACGTTTGACCGCTTCTGGATGAACATGGACATCCACCGGAACAACGCCTTCTCCGTTACCGCCGTGGAGACGGCCTTCCGGGAGGGGGAGGAGTGGCTGGACCAGCTGCTGCCCTATCTCTCAGACAACTTCGACCTCGTGGTGAACTACTGCCGGCGTCACATCCCCCGAGTCAAGACCCACGCCCCCGACGCCACCTATCTCATGTGGCTGGACTGCCGGGAGCTGGGCCTGAACAATCAGGAGCTTCACGACTTCATGATCGAAAGGGCCCGGCTGGGGCTGAACGACGGCTGCGCGTTTGGAAGGAGCCTGAACGGCTTCATGCGGCTCAACGCCGCCTGTCCCCGGAGCGTGCTGGAGCGGGCGCTCCACCAGCTGGAGGCCGCCGTCAACGGCCTGTAATCCCCCCGCTTCCCCCAGACGAAACAAGGCACAAAAGAAACGAGAAATGGAGATGTTATCATGGCTACGCAAACTGGAAAGCAGACTCTTTGGCAGCAGTATAAGACCCCCATCCTCCTTCTTGGCGGCATCGCCGCCGGTTCCCTGATCGGCGTGATCTCCCCCGGACTGGGCCAGACCTTGAAGCCTGTGGGCGACATTTTCCTGAACCTGCTCTTTACCATTGTGGCGCCGCTGGTCTTTGTGTCCATCACCTGCGCCGTGGGCAGCATGGCGAATATGAACCGCCTGGGGAAGATTCTGGGGGGCACCGTGGCCACCTTCCTGGGCACGGGAGCGGTGGCCGCCGCCTGTGTCCTTATCTGGGTGAACCTGTTCAGCCCCTCCGCCGGGACCAACATCCAGCTGGCCGCCGCCGAGGTGGGAGAGGCCCAGACCGCCGCCCAGATGATCGTGGGCTCCCTGACGGTCAGCGATTTCCCGGAGCTTTGGAGCAAGTCCCACATGCTGCCCCTTATCATCTTCGCCATCATCACCGGCTTCTGCGCGGCCTCCTGCGGCGGAGAGAGCAGCCCCGTTGGGAAACTGCTGATGAACCTCAATGACATCATCATGAAATTCGTGGGCGTCATCATGACCATCGCCCCCTTGGGACTGGGCGCGTATTTTGCCAACCTCATCGGCGAGTTCGGCCCCCAGCTCCTCAGCGATTACGGGCGGTCCATGGTGGTGTACTATCCCCTGTGCCTGCTGTACGTGGTAATTTTCTTCCCTCTGTACGCCCTGTTTGCCGGAGGGAAGGCCGGTCTCTCGCGTATGCTGAAATACATCTTCACCCCCGCCGTTACCGCCTTTGCCACCCAGAGCTCCGCCGCCACCCTGCCGGTAAATAAGGAGGCCTGCGACAACATCGGCGTGCCCAAGGACGTCAGCGACCTGGTGCTGCCCATGGGCTGCACCATGCACATGGACGGTTCCGTCCTCAGCTCCATTGTGAAGATCGCCTTCCTGTTCGGCATTTTTGACATGCCGTTCACCGGAGCGGGCACCTATGCCATGGCCATTGCTGTGGCCATCCTCAGCGCCTTCGTCCTCTCCGGGGCTCCCGGCGGCGGTCTGGTGGGGGAGATGCTGATCGTCAGCATGTTCGGTTTCCCCGCAGAGGCGTTCCCCCTCATCGCCACCCTGGGCTTCCTCTTCGATCCCGCCGCCACCTGCCTCAACGCCGCCGGGGATACCATCGTCTCCATGATCGTCACCCGGCTGGTGGAGGGCAAGGACTGGCTGGAGAAGAAGCTGACGGCCTGTGAGCGGACATAAAAACCATAAAACAATCGAAGGAGTTTGTCACCATGGACGTATTGGAAACCAAGAATGCCCCCGGCGCCGGCTTTGACAAGGTCTTCAAGACCACCTGCTTCCTGGCCGACATGGGGGACTTTGCCGCGTTCAACGAGGTCTACGCCAAATATTTCACCTCCAAGCCCGCCCGCTCCTGCGTGGCGGTGAAGGACCTGCCCAAGGGCGTCCTGTGTGAAATCGAGGCCATCGCGGTCAAGTAACCCGGCGCAGGCCGTCGTTCATGTAATAAAATAATCAAGTAAAAAGGAGACATTCCCATGAAAGTAACTGTGATTGGAAGCCACCTGTGCCCGGATACCCTGTACGCCCTGAACCGTCTCAGCGAGGCGAAAGCGGAGATCGACTTCAAAAACCTCTCCGCCAGCCTGCCGGACCTGAAGGTCTATCTGTCCCTGCGGCAGGACAGCCCCGCCTATGCCGATATCCGGGAGAACGGCGGCATTGGAATCCCCTGCTTTGTCCTGGAAGATGGGACCGCCACCCGGGATTTGGACGCGGTTCTGAAGCGCTTCGCCGGCTGAGGCGCGGAGAGAGACCGATCCAAGTTTATGCCCATTCCCCCGCGTCTCCCATTTCGGGCAGCAAAGCGGCGGTTTGCGCTTGCGGCGTGTTCCGTTCTGCGATATAAAGAGAAGGGAAGCCCTGGGGCCTTGCGCCCCAGGGCTTCCCGGCTTTTGAGGGGAGAGAAGCCGCTTTCCTCAAAGCAGCCAATCCAGCTCCAGAGGTACGGCGGCGAGGGAGACGTCCGGCTTCACCCGTTCCCCGTGGAAGTCGCTGCCTCCGGTGACGTGGAGATGGTACTTCTCCGCCAGGCGGAGGTAGAAGGCTTCCTGCTCCGGCGTGTACTTGGGATAATGGCACTCGATGGCGTCCAGGCCGCAGTCTGTCAGGGCGCGGACCAGCGCCTCCAGCGGTTCGTCCTCCAGGCCGGTCTGATAGGGGTGGGCCAGGGCGGCCTTTCCCCCGGCGCGTTTGACGGTCTCCACGCAGGTGCGGGCGTCCGCCTTAAAGCGCTTGACCTTTTGGCGGAACTCCGGCGTGGCCAGATAGCGGCTGAAAGCCTCCTGGTTGGAGGCGACCCAGCCCCGGCGCACCAGGGCCTGGGCAAAGTGAGGACGGGCGATGATGTCCCCTCCGGCGATTTCCTCCACCTCCTCCAGGGTCAGGGGCAGGCCCTTTTCCCGCAGAAAGGCGAGGATGTGGTGCTTTCGCTGGTCCCGGCCCTGCTTCAGCCGGAGGCAAAGCGGCGCAAGCCCCGCAGGGTCGAAGCCATAGCCCAGAATGTGGAGTCCGCTGTACTCGGCGGCCCCCAGCTCGACGCCCCGGAGGACCCGGAGGCCCAGGGCCTCCCCGGCCCGGACGGCCTCCTCCAAGCCGCTTACGGTGTCGTGGTCCGTCAGGGCCCAGACCTCGGCGCCTCGGTTTTTGACCAGCCGCGCCAGTTCCGTTGGAGTATACTGCCCGTCGGAGGCGGTGCTGTGGGTGTGTAAGTCCGCGATCATGATTTTGTTCCTCTCTGACAAGTGGTGATTTCCGCCCGCCTGCGGCGGGGCTTAGCGCCGGCTCCGGCTCTTCCGGCTTTTTTGAAAGCAGGTGTCGCACAGCCTCCCCCGGTGGTACAGGGGCAGGGCCTTCCCGCAGAGGTCGCAGAAACGGATGTTGTTCCGCAGGCGGTGGAGCAGAATCTCGTTGATCTCTCCGGCCACCCGTTCCCGGCTGTCGTAGAGTCTGTCCTCGTCCACCGGGCAGCCGAAGGCCTTGGAAAAGGAGAAGTAGAGGTCCAGCTTCCGGTAGTACAGCTCCAGCTCTGGAAGGGTGGCCTCTCCCTCCGGGAGTCCGGGCTGTTCCACGGCCTCTCCCCGCTGCCAGCGGTGCAGAAACTGAAAAAACAGCTCCCGCAGGGCGTCCTCCGTCTCGTCGAAGGGGATGTTGGCGGCCCGGAGCTCCTGCTCCGGGGAGAGGAGGAAACCCATTTCCCGCATCTTGGAGATCATGGTGATATACCGGGTGATGTCCAGCTTGCGGTAGGGTTCCACCGTGGGCATCTGGTTCCACTGGGTAAGCACCTCCAGCAGGTCGAACTCCGTTTGAAGCACCAGGTCGGAAAAGCCGGCCACGGCGTACGAAAGGGGCGGGATAACCGCCTCCAGCCCCGCTCGGATGGTCTCCAGGTTCTGGACCGCTCCCACATAGCCTTTGTTGTACATGCCGAACCGGCCGGCCCGGCCGGCAATCTGGCGGATTTCCCCGGGCCGCAGTTCCCGGCGCTCCACGCCGTCGAACTTCTCCGTTTCCAGAAAGATAATCCGCCGGATGGGGAGGTTCAGGCCCATGCCGATGGCGTCGGTGGAGACGATATACTCCATCTCCCCGGCCAGGAAGCCCTCCATCTGTTTGCGCCGGGTGGAGTAGGGGAGGGCTCCGTAGATGATGGCCGGTTCCTTCCCGCTCTGGCGCAGGTCCTCCGCCACGCTGAGCACGCCCACCTTGGAGAAGGTGATGAGAGCGTCCCCCGGCTGGACGCGGTGGTAATCCACCGTCCGGGACATGCAGATCAGCGGCGTGGTCCGCTGATGGACCTCCACCTCCGCGCTGTCCCCGCAGCTTTCAATCAAACGCAGAAGCAGGTCCTTGGCCTCCGGAGCGGCGCAGAGGTGGACCTCCGGGGCCAGAACGCCCAGGATGGCCCGGGTCCAGGCGTAGCCCCGCTGCGGGTCGGCGATCATCTGGCACTCGTCAATCACCGCCACGTCATAGCGCCGCCTCAGCTCCAGCTTTTCCGCCGTGGCGGCTACGTGGGTGTCCTCCTCCCGCAGGTCCTCCTCCTCGCCGGTGGAGAGGCCGCAGTCCACCCCGGCGTTCAGAAGCGTCTCCTGGGCCTCCAGGGCCAGAAGGCGCAGCGGCGCCAGGTACACCCCCGTCTCCGCCCGCATCAGCCTTTGAAAGCCGGCGTAGGTCTTTCCGGTATTGGTGCCCCCCAAGTGAAGGACGAAATGGCGGCGCAGGCGGCGGGCTTCCGGGTATTCGTCCTTGGGGTTCAGGGCGATCAAAAGCGACAGGCTGGTGCGGATGGCCTGGGGAACGTACCAGACCGACCAGACGGCGCCCAGCCCCTCCCGCAGCAGCTGCTCTGCCGGGAAATCCTTCGCCCGCAGCAGCTTGCCAAGGTCCGCCTCCGGCTGGGCGGCGGTGAACTCTGCGGCGGACTGCGCCGCCGCGGCACGCAGGACTTGGGGATACCGGGCAAAGACCTGCCCGGTCAGCGGATGCCGGGGATATTCGCCCATCCAGCCGGCGGCCCGGAGAAAGGTTTTCAGAATTTCCGGAAGGCGCTGGACGTCGCAGCGCTGCTCCAGAGCCAGAAACTCGCTCAGCCAGGCGGCGGCCTGCGTGGCGCGGAGCCCCCGCCCCCTTCCCCCGGCGGAGAGGCGGGAGAGAATGGCGCGGTGATACTGCCCGGCCAGAAGCCAGGGGAGGGTTTCGTCCTTCTCCGCGCCGTCCCATGCCTGCGCCAGAGCGGCGCGGGTCCGCCGCACTTCCGGTCCCGATGGCCTGGACGTGCCGGAGGGGGCGGCGGATTCCCGCCTGGAAAAGCCGGGACCGTTCTCCGCCGCGCGGACCTCCTCCTTGTCCCAGACCCGGATACTCTGCTCGCCGGAGAGGATATAGCGCGGCTTGGGAAGCAGCGCGCGAATCAGCTCGTTGGTCCACCCCCGCCGCTTCAGAACCGATGCAGTCCAATATTTTCCGCGGCCCCGTCCGGACATGGCGCTCCCTCCTCCCGCTTGGCGGCAAACTTTTTTTATCGCTATGGAATAGTATAGCCCACATCGAGGGAATCTTCAACGGCGGATTTTACCGGCTTCCCGCTTTTTCTTCGCCCGCGCGTCCGTGGAGACGCGGCCTTGACTTTTTCCGTGATGGTATGTAAAATTCTATCTGCGGCTTTTTGCGCGTTTTTGAACGGGTGCGGGAGTCCCCTTGCGCCTGCTTTCGAAAAAAGAGGCTGCCGGCCGCCCTGCGGCACAGAGCGCATCGGAACAAACAAGAGGAGGCCGTTCTTATGACCATGAAACCGGCCCGCCGCGTGTTGGCGCTGTTTTTTGCGGCGGCTCTGCTGCTGTCCGCCTGCGCCCCCCTGGCAGGGGGCCGCGCCTCCGGCGGGGAGGCCCTGACCTGGGAAACCTGGGGCAGCTACAGTCGGCATAAGGTGTTTTTGGACCTGCTGGCCCAGACCTGTCCGGATATCGAGCTGGAGTTCCGCTCCTACACGGGGGGCAACCGAACGGGCTACAGCTGGGCGCAGATGCGGGCCGGCGATATTCCCGATATTTTTATAACGTCTCAAATTTTGGATAAGGACCTGGCGAAAGAGCGCCTGGCGGACCTGTCCGGCTATGATTTTGTCAACCGGTTTTCCACAGCCATTTTGGACCGGGTGGCCATTGACGGCGGCGTCTACCTCCTGCCTGTGGACAGCGCGATGTACGGCATCTTTTACAACAAGACGCTGCTGGAGGAAAAGGGATGGAAGGTACCCACGAACTTTGAAGAGCTGGAAGCGCTCTGCGGGGAAATCGAGGCGGAGGGCCTGATCCCCGGCGTCATCGGCACGCAGCTTACCGGAGGCCCGTTTTCCAGCGTGTTCAACCTGGCCAAAACCAGCTGGCTGACGACCCCGGAAGGCGTGAAGTGGGAGCGGGAGTTCCTGGCCGGAACGGCCACGGCGAAAGGCGTCTGGGAGGACACCATGGACTATGTGCAGCGTTACATAGACATCGGGATGTTTCACGCCGACCCGGAGGACCGGAGCAGCCCCAGACTGATTCTGGATTATCTGGGAGGCCGGAGGGCGGTTTTCTGCACGGCGGTACAGACGGTCAACATCACCGCGTTCCCGGAGACCGGCGATCAGCTGGGACTCATGCCCTTTATCAGCGAGAACGGCAGCAAGAACCTCTACATGTACAACCCCACCTGTTACTTTGGAATCAGCAAACGGCTGACGGAGCCGGGCAACGAGAAGAAGCTGGAGAATGCCATCCGGATTTTGTCGCTGCTGTTTTCCCCGGAGGGGCAGGCCGCCTTCATCACCGAGGAAACGCCCTGCGTCATGAGCGTGCTTGACAGCGCGGTCATTCCGGAGGGGAATCTGATTCAAGACGCCCAGCAGGCGCTGTGGGAGGGGCGGGCGTTTCCCATGACCTATGTCCGCTGGGAAAACGTGCTGTCCGAAATGGGGCAGGCCTATAAAGAGTGGTTCCGCGGGGAGAACGGCATGGACGGGCCCGGGTGCATCGCCCGCATGGACGCCCTTCAAAGGAACTATCTGGAGCATTCGGATCAGCTTTCTTTCTGCGAGAGTACGGAGGATTTCACCCTGGAGGAGACTGCGGAGCTGATCGGCAGGGCGTTGGGCTCCGCCGTGGGGGCCGGCGCGGCCATCATTCCTCTGGGAGAGTTCCATGAAGGAGGCGTGGAGCTTCCGTCCGGCGTGACGGGAAAACTCTACGCGGGGAAGATCAATGTGGAGATTGTCCGCTCCATTGTCCCCGCCTTTGACGGGGAGTACGCATTGCTGTCTATGACCGGTGCTCAGGCCGGGGAGCTGGCCGCGGCGGGCTTTGACGCGGAGGGGGACGGCCATCCCTTCCCCTATGTTCTGGTGACCCGGGACGGCGCTCCGCTGGAGGATGAAAAGACGTATCAGGTAGCCTTCCTGGCGCGGGGATACAGCGAGGAGGCGGGCCGGACTTATGGAGCGCAGGTGTGCGAGGGATCTCTGGCGGGATTTCTTCGGAGCTATCTGGAGCGGCGGGGGACCGTCTCTCCGGAGGAGCGCGCCTGGGAGTGAGGGAGAATTCGGGAGGCGGAAGAGAGGCATGGAAACAATATGAACGTTAAGAGCAGCCTGCGCCGCATGGCGCTTCCGGCGGCGCTGGCGGCGTGTCTGCTGCTGTTTTTGCCGGCGGGCGCTTCGTATTTCAAAGACTATCTGGAGACACGGATTTTTGAGGAGCGCACCACCCAGCTGAACGAGCTTACGTCCCAGATACGGGTGAACCTGGGAAGAGCGCTGGACTCACACTGGAACTATCTGGACGCCTCCGTCAATATATTGAAAATCCAGGGGTTTGAAACGGCGGAGGAGGTCAGCGGCTGCATCGGCGATCTGGAGCGGGTTCTGGAGATGGACAGCTTTGGCTCCAGGCTGGTGCTGCTGGACAGATGGGGAAGCTGCTACGACAGGGACGGACGGCGGGGCGTCTGGACGGATATTGATGAGATTTCCGGCGAGGAGGCGCGCTATACTTTTATTACGGACAGCTACCTGTATCAGGGCAGCTACTGGGCCTTCGTGCAGAAGCTGGAGGAGCCGTTTCAGGTGGGAGATGTCTGCTTTTCCTATGCCGTGCTGCTGAAGGATGTGTTTACGCTGCGCGAGTATTACGACAGCTCCGCCTACGGCAGCCGGAATGAAACGTACATCCTGAAGGGCAACGGAACCCGGATGTACGACGAAGTGTCCGGTGAGAAAGCCCTGCAGGCCTATAACGCCATCCAGGCGCTGGAGCAGATGGAGGGCCAGAGAATTCCCGACATCCGGGCCGCGCTGGCGGAGCGGTCCACCATCAGCGCAAATTTCCGGTATCATGACCGGGAGTACTATTACTGCCTGACGTCCCTGGCGGAGTACGACACGCTGCTGCTGTTTCTGATTCCGGCGGAGTTCGTCGCCTCCAGTACCGTGAACATGGTGGGGGCGGTGATCCGGATGCTGCTGATTTTGACAGTGGTGGTGGTGCTGCTGGTGGTTTTGGCGGCGGTGTCCCTCATGAGACAGCAGAGCAGCAACCGCCTCTTCCGGCAGGAGCAGGAGAATCTGCGCCGGCAGGAGGAGATGAACGCCCGGCTGGAGGAGTCCAACGCCATGCTGGCCCGGTCCAAGGAGACGGCGGAGCAGGCTTTCCGGATTGCGGAGGAGGCGAACCGGGCCAAGAGTTCCTTCCTCTCCAATATGAGCCATGATATCCGCACGCCTATGAATGCCATCGTGGGCTTCGCCGCCCTTTTGAACCGGGACGCGAAGAACCCGGAAAAGGTGCGGGAGTACACAAGGAAGATCACGGCCTCCAGCCAGCATCTGCTGGGCCTCATCAACGACATTTTGGACATCAGCAAGATCGAGGCCGGAAAGACGGTGCTGAACCTGTCGGAGGAGAGCATTGTGGACCTGATGGAGAACCTCGATTCCATCATCCGCCCGCAGATGAAGGAGAAGGGGCATACATTTGAGGTCTACAGCAGGGACATCCGGCACGAGCGGGTGGAGATGGATAAGCTCCGCCTGAACCAGATTCTGCTGAACCTGCTGTCCAACGCCGTGAAGTACACGCCGGAGGGCGGCCACGTGACGCTGACCGTGCGGGAGCTGCCGCAGAACGCCAAGCGCTTGGCGCATTTCCGCTTCGTTGTGGAGGACGACGGCTACGGCATGAGCCCGGAATACCTCCAAAAAATCTTCCAGGCCTTCACCCGGGAGGAGGACAGCGTTACCAACAAGATTCAGGGAACCGGCCTTGGCATGGCCATAACCAAAAACCTTCTGGACCTGATGGGCGGAAAAATCTCGGTGGAGAGCGAGAAGGGAAAGGGGTCCGTCTTCACGGTGGACCTGGAGCTCCGCATCAGCGAGCAGGCCATAGACCGGGACTTTTGGAAGAAGAACGGCATTGCCCGAATGCTGGCCGCGGACGATGAGGCGATGGTCTGTGAGAACATCCGGATGACCATGGAGGAAGCCGGAGTGGCGGTGGACTGCGCCCGGAACGGCCGCGAAGCCCTGGAGCGGGTGAGACAGTCCGAACGGGAAGGCCGCCTCTATGATCTCGTGCTTCTGGACTGGAAAATGCCGGAGATGGACGGCGTGGAAACCGCCAGGCGCATCCGGGAGGAGTTCCCGGCCCCGCTTCTGGTGCTGTCCAGCTATGACTGGCCGGAAATTGAGGAGGCGGCGCGGGCGGCGGGCGTGAACGCGTTCCTGCCGAAGCCCTTCTTCCTCACCAGCTTCCGCCAGAGGGTGGAGACCGCCCTGGGCGGCGCGCCGGAGGAGGCGGACGCCGGGGAGGGGGAAAGCGTCCTGCGGGGAATGCACATTCTTGTGGCGGAGGACAACGACATCAACGCGGAAATTCTGCGGGAGCTGCTGGACATGGCGGGCGCCTCCTGCGACGTCTGCGAGAATGGGAAGATGGCGGCGGAGACCTTTGAAAAATCCGCTCCGAGCCTTTACCAGCTGATTTTGATGGACGTGCAGATGCCGGTGATGAACGGCTATGAGGCCACCAGAGTGATCCGGGACCTGGGGCACCCCATGGCGCGGACGATTCCCATCATCGCCATGACGGCGAACGCCTTTGCGGAGGACGTCCGGGACGCCCTGGAGGCCGGCATGAACGCCCATGTGGCAAAGCCCATTGACATGGCGGTGCTGGAGCAGACCGTGAAGGCGGTAAACGAGGCGCGGAGCGATCCGGCTGGAAAGACCTGAAAAAGCCCGTGTCTGTCCGGCAGGGAGGAGACGGGCCGGACGCGGGCGGAAAGAGCGCTGGGAGAGGAACCCGGAAAGGGTTCCTCTCCCGTTTCACCGGCGGCAGACAGCTTTGAATGCCGCGCACGGATTTTGGGAACCGTCTGCGCGTATGAATTTTAATGCGAAAAACAGAGCGGAACGCAGGGCGAAAAAGAGAAATTCTTTTCAGATTGTGCAGTTGCATCTTGTCAATGGAGGTCTTGTCAGGTATAATAAAAGCGTCAAAATATAAAGCTCGGTTTGAAAAATGTCAGAACACGGCTTTCGGGCGCTTTTTGTAATCGGTCAGGGTTCCGGGGCGGAATCCTTCTGCCCGACAAAAACTTGTCCCATTCCGGTATCCCGCCTTTTCAAGCAGGGTTTCAAAAGTGAGGTGTTGCAAACATGTGGCTGAAGGACAAAGTGATGTCAGTTCTGTTTGGCGCGAAAGAGCAAGAGATGCCGGAAGAGCTGCCTGCCAAAGAGCAGACAAACACGGTGGAGGAGGTCCCGGAGGTTTCGGAGCCTGCTTCAAACGACCCCTCCCTGCTGGAGGTTCCTGCGGAGCATCCCCTCCGCCAGCTCTATGATCTCCGGCGGAAAGAAAAGGGGGGCCTGCCCCCGCCCCGGCTGTGTATGGACGAGGACGGCGTTCTGCCTCCGGAGATGATTGCGAAGGAGAAAAACCGGCTGCAATCGTCCTTGGGGAGCGTTTGCAGTTCCCGGCTGAAGGCCGCCAAGGGAAGAAGCAGAGGCAAGCACAGCAAGAAAAAGGAGGAGGCGGAGGACGAGCCGGTGGCGCTGGACGCGCGCCCTTGGCTTTTTCTATCCTCCGATAAGATTTACGCGTGGATGATTGTGCTCCCTCCCATCGGAGCGGGAGCGGAGCTGACGCGGGAGATGATCGATCTGAGCCTGTCGGAACACGGCATCTCCTACGGTGTGGACAGAAAGCTGCTGGACCGGGCGGTTCACGACCGGGACCGCTATTTTACCCTGTACCTGGCCGCGAAGGGGAAGCCCGCTTTCGACGGGCGGAACGGGAACATCGTGGACTATGTTCCCCGGGTAATCGAACGGGTGCTGGAGGTCGACGAATTCGGTCAGGTGGATTATACCGCCCTGAACCGCATCTGCAACGTCAAGGAGGGGCAGGAGATCTGCCGCCTGATCCGGCCCACCGAGGGGGAGCCGGGCCGGACCGTGCAGGACCAGGAGGTGCCCGCCAAGAGCGGAAAGTCCGTGCCCCTTCCCAAGGGCCGAAATACGGAGATCAGCGAGGATGGAGACGCGCTGATCGCCTCCATTGCCGGTCATGTGGAGTTTAGCGGCAACAGCTTCCAGGTGAAGCCGGTGCTGGATATTGACGGCAATGTGGACTTCTCCACCGGGAGCATTAAGTTCGTGGGCGATGTCAATATCAAGGGCGATGTGATCAGCGGCTTTTCCGTCAAGGCAATGGGGAACATCTATGTGGGCGGCGTGGTGGAAGCGGGCAGCACCGTGAAAGCCGGCGGCGACCTGACCGTTGTCAAGGGTATCCTGGGGGACGGGACCACGGTCATTCGGGCCTCGGGGTGCATCTTCTCCAAGTATATCGAGAACGCCACCATCTATGTCCGGGAAAATTTGCAGACGGACTGCATTGTCAACGGCAGCGTCTACTGCGACGGAGAGGTGGTGGTCCGCTCCGGGCGGGGCAGCATCATAGGCGGCCGGGTCTGGGCCGCCCGAAAGATCAGCGCCAGCGCCGTGGGCGCCAAGTCGGAGTGCAAGACCTCCGTTTCCCTGGGGGGGCTTCCCTGCACGAACTTTGAGCGGGACCTCGTCAAACAGGAGCTGAGAGAACTGGGCCAGGACCTGGAAAGGCTGGAGGCCCAGCTGGACAGCCCGACCAAGTCCAGTTTGATGGGCAAGGTCCGAATGAAGATTTCCGTAACCGAGCTCAAGCTAAAGCAGCTGGAGGAGGAACTGGCCGACAACAAGGCCGGACAGAAGGAGAAGGAAAAAGAGAGCGGACGGCTGGAGTGCGGCGTTGCGTACGCGGGAACGGAGATCATCTTCGGGAAGGAGATTCTCCGCCTGCGGCACGAGTCCCGGCAGTGTACCGCCAAGCTGGCCAGCGGAGAGATTCTGCTGATGTAACCGTGCCGCCGGGCGGCGCGGAAGGCGGCAGAACGGAAGTGCCGTCTCATAAAATGGGTCCCCCTCTTTTCGGTGAAGCGTTTGAAAAGAGGGGGCGTTTTTCTGCTCCGCAGCCGTTCCGTTTCTTGCTTCTTTCCCAGGGAGACACGGGAAAAACGAAGAAATGTTACGAACGGACAACAAATCTGCGGGCTGTTTCGCCGCCTGCCCAACGGTTTTCATTTAAAATTCTACAAATTTTTCCAATCTGCATGCGGCGCGCATGGACGGGGCGCAAAGGCTGGCATAATCTTCCTTTATAGAAATCTATAAAGGAGAAATCATGATGTTCAAAAAACGCACGCCTAGTCAAACCCAGAAGGTGGCCTTTGGGCGGATGATCCGCGACGCACGGAATAGCCGTGGACTTACGCAGGAAAAGCTTGCCGAGCTCATGAACTGTTCTGTGCGTTGGATTATTCAGGTCGAGGGAGGGAAGAGCAGTTTAAACTGCCTGGATACCATCTGCCTGCTGGCCGTTTTGGAACTGTCTCCTGCAGAAGTGGCGGAGGAGGTGGGCATCCATGTTCCTGTATTTGCCAATCGAAAATGAGGGGCGCGCTTCCTGCGCCGGCGGGCGGCGGACCTTTGGACTCCGGGTTCTTTGGAGCCAAAAGGAGGAGGACCGGGAGCTGATGATCCTGCCGGACATATCCACGGATTTCGGCTTTACTCTGCGCCTGGCCAGCCTCTTGACGAAAAAGCAGCTGGATCCCCTCTGCCTGCCGGATATTTTGGAAACGCTGCTTTGAGCGCCGTCCCGCAGCCTCGCGTACCCGGCGGAGGAAGGCTTCCAGAGTCTTGACAGAGCGGAATTTTGTTTGGAAACCGGCGAATGCCCGGCGGCGAGACGTCTCTCGCCGCCGGGCATTCCGTGCGTCCGGGTAAGCATGCAGGGATTGGAGCCGGCAGATGCTCCGGAACTCCAGGACCTTTACGGCAAGGAGCGCTTCGCCGCGCCGGTCAGGCCATTTTTTCCACGGCCACGAATACGTTGGAAATCTCGTACCATGAGGCGAAGTCCACGCTGCCGGTTTGGGGGAGATGAAAGATGCTTTGGAAGGTGGTTACCGCTTCCTGGGTGGCGGGGCCATAAGCGCCGTCCGCCGGAATTTTGGGAATGGCGGGGAAGTTGACAGAGATGCGGTTCAGCTGCTCCTGGATGGTCCGGACGGCCTCGCCCTCGCTGCCGGGAGACAGCACCTCGCCGCCGTAGGACAGGGGCACGCCCTCCACCCTCTCCGCGCTTTTGAGATAGATTTCCGAGCCGTAGTATTTGCGCAGGATGCTCATCGCGTCCCAGCCCTGCTCCCCCAGAGCCTGAGAGCCCCACTGGCTCAGTCCGCCGCACTGCGTCCGCCGCCCGTCGCAGTATTGGGTGAACAGGGGCTGGGCGATGCCCTCCTTGGTGACGTAGGTGGTGAACAGATCGTCCACCACCACGCCGATCTCCTGGAAGATGGTCCGGTCGTGGGAGTAGGACTGGTCAAAGGCCGTGGAGCTGGTGATGGTGAAGTCATACCCCTTCCCTCGATACCACTCCGTATAGACCCGGTTCAGGGTGAAGGAGAGGATGGCCAGGACGTTGGCCTTGATGGCCTCGGTTCTCCAGGTGGAGTAAATCTCGCTGCACGCCACGTTTTTGATGTAGTCCTTGAACCGGACCCAGTAGTTGGGGGCGGAGGCGTCGTCCGGCCGCCCGGCGTGGACCACGACAAATTCCGGGATCACCGGCTCCGGCAGTACCACCAGCCCCTCCGGCTCCGGCAGGGGCTTGACCTCCTCCTCCGGCTGGCGGGTGGAGGGCTCGCCCCAGAGGGCGTGGGGGGCCAGGAACACGTTGTGTACGTTGAAGCCGCCGGACCGGGCCGGGGAGAGCGCCGCCCGCTGGATGGAGCGGCCTGTGGGCAGCAGCTCCACCCCGCCGATGTGAAGGGTTTCCCGTCCTTCGGCGGAGACCGTGACGTTATAAAGGGCGTAGGGCCGCTGCTCCGCCGCCCCCTCCGCGACAGAGAGCTCAATGGGCGGCGCGGGCAGCTCCACAAAGGGCGTCTGGCCGGACGCGTCTGTGGAGAGCTCCTCCAGCACCTTGCCGTTTTCCGGGTCGCTGATGCGCACCCTGGCCCCCGGGATGGGGGCGGGACTGTCTCCGGCGGTTACAAAAACCTGTAGATTGCCTTTGTCCAGATAGGTTGGATTCATAACGGCAGTCCTCCTTTCCGTATACTATTCTATGCGGGCGGGGTTCCACCGGGGCCGCCCGAAAGAATCGGGACGGAGGGCTGTATGGAATACATTATCAAATACACAGGCGATATCCTCTCCCTGGGCTATCCCACGGAGCTGCTGGACGCGCAGTTTGCCATCATGGAGCTGGAGGAGAACCAGCCTCCCCGGCGGCTGCTGGAGCACCGGCAGGTGACCTTTTATGAACCGGCCCGGCGGCTCAGCGGGCTGGTGGACCGGAGCATGGAGGCCGCCTGCATTCCCCCGGTCCAGCGCGAGAGCGGCTTGGGACTGTCGGGGCAGGGGGTGATGATCGGCTTTGTGGACTCGGGGCTGGACCTGAATCACCCGGAGTTTCTGGGGGAGGATGGAACCAGCCGCGTTGCGGCCCTCTGGGACATGACGGCGGAGGGAACGCCGCCCAAGGGCTTTCGCCGCGGGGCGGCCTATTCCAAGGAGGAGATCGCCGCGGGCCTTGTCTCCTCCGCCGACGTGACGGGCCACGGCACCGCCGTGGCGGCGGTTGCTGCCGGGCGCAGCGGCGTGGCCCCCGGCGCGGCCATCGCGGCGGTGAAGCTGGCCACCGCCCGGACCACCGACGTGATGCGGGCAGTGAAATACCTGCTGGACCAGGCGGAGGAGCGGGGGATGCCCTGTGTGGTGAACATCAGCTACGGCACCAACTGCGGCTCCCACCAGGGGCAGACGCTGTTCGAGTCCTACATCGACCAATCCGCCCAGCGGGGGCGGAGTGCCGTGGTCTGCGCCGCCGGAAACGAGGGCTCCGGCGCGCACCACTTCCGGGGCCGGCTGGTGGAGGGGGGCACGGTGGACGCGGAGTTCACCGTCTCCACCCGGAGAGAGCAGATCTACCTCTCCCTGTGGAAAAACTTTGCGGACGAGGCGGCGCTGGAGCTGATCCTGCCCAACGGACAGTCCACCGGGATGCTGACGGAGGGGACCCGGTTCCTCCGGTTCGGCTCTATCCGGGTGTCGGTTTTCTACGGGGTCCCCACCCATTACAGCGCCTCCCAGGAGGCCATGATTCTCCTGGACGCCCCCGCCGGGGAGCTGGACGGTCTTTGGAAGCTGCGGTGCCATGGCAAGCGGGTGTCCGACGGCCGCTTTGACGTCTGGCTGCCCACGGTGGAGGAGGTCAGCGACCGCACCGCCTTCCTCCAGCCGGAGCCGGATTTGACCATCACCCTCCCCGCCACGGCCTTGTACCCCATTTCCGTGGGAGGCTTCCGGCCGGAGACGGAGACGGTCAGCCCCTTCTCCGGCCGGGGGGACCAGGACTGCGCGGGGCGGGTGCTGCTGGACCTGACGGCCCCGGCGGAGGCCGTCAGGTCCGCCAAGGCCGGCGGGGGATACGACGTGTTCACCGGCACCAGCATGGCCGCGCCCTTTGTCTCCGGCGCGGCGGCGCTGATGATGGAGTGGGGCGTGGTCCAGGGGAACGACCTGTTTCTCTATGGCCAGCGGGTGAAGGCCTTTTTGTGCAAGGGGGCGCTCCGCAGTCCCTTCCTGGCCTATCCCAATCCCCAGTGGGGCTATGGGCGGCTGAATCTCTGCGGGACCATGAACGAGCTGGTCAGTCACGTGGAAAGGGGGCTTTGACATGCGTCTTTCACAGGAGGCGCTGGAGTTCATTCACGCGCCGGATACCGTAGATTTTGTCACCCGGGCCACCGACTCCTTTTTCGAGTACGCGCGGGGGTCCAACGAGGTGGTGGTGGGGCAGATGCTCTCCGGGCGCTATGTTCTGGGGTATATCAAGCAGGAGAATTTTCACCATCTGGAGGAGGCCCTGGGAACCGCCTTTATCAGCTCCGCCTCTGTGGTGCTGGGGCTGTTGGACCGTCCGGCCCTGGAGGCGGCGGGCATCTCGCAGGTTCATAACCAGCCCTATCTGAACTTGAAGGGCCGGGGCGTGCTGATTGGTTTTGTGGACACGGGCATCGACTACACCCAGGACATCTTCCGCTATGAGGACGGCAGCAGCAAGATTCAGTACATCTACGACCAGACCGCCGAGGGGGACCCGCCCAGCGGCTTTCTCCTGGGCCGGGAATACAGCAAGGCGGACATCGACGCCGCCTTGACGTCCGGGGACCCCTATGCCCGGGTGCCCCAGCGGGACGAGGACGGACACGGCACCTTCCTGGCCTCTGTGGCCGCCGGGCGGGAGACCCAGGACTTCGCCGGCGCGGCCCCGGACGCGGAGATCATCGCCGTGAAGCTCCGAAAGGCCCGGCCCTTCTACCGGGAGAGGTTCTGCGTTCCGGCGGACCAGGAGCACGCCTATGAGTCCAGCGCCGTGATGGTGGGGGTGGAATACATCCTGCAAAAGGCCAGGGAGCTGGGCCGCCCGGTGGCCATCTGCATTGGCCTTGGCACCAACGCGGGGAGCCACGACGGCTACAGCGTGTTCGAGGAGTATCTGAGCGCCGTCTCCATTCAGAAGGGCGTGTGTCTCTGCGCGGCGGCGGGCAACGAGGCCGAGGCCCGCCACCACACCGGCGGCATCCTGGAGCCGGGGGAGAAGCCGGGGCAGGTAGACCTGAAGGTGGGGGAAAACGCGGGAAACGTGTACATCGCCGCGTGGAACTCGGTGGCGGACCGGCTGTCGGTTTCGGTGCGCTCCCCCTCCGGGGAACTGGTGGGCCGGGTGCCCGCCCGGCCGGGGGTCGCCCCCGCCGCCGATGTGAAGCTGGTGCTGGAGGCCGCCAGAGTGCAGATTGAGTACCACTTCCCCATAGAGGGCAGCGGCGGGCAGCTGACGGTGATCCGCATTCTGGGGGCCACGCCCGGCGTGTGGACCATCCAGCTCCACGGGGACGTTCTGCTCAACGGGAGCTATCAGGTGTGGCTGCCCATGACGGGGTTTGTGGCGCCCTCGGTGGAGTTTCTGGCGGCCACGCCGGACTATACCGTCACCTGTCCCGGCACCGCCGTGGGAGTGATCTGCTGCGGAGCCTATGACAGCGCCAGCAAGAGCCTGTACGCCAAGAGTTCCCGGGGCCCCGCCTGGGATGGCCGGGTACTGCCGGACCTGACGGCCCCGGGAGTGGGCGTTCGGGGCATATATCCCTACGGTCCCGGTCTGATGAGCGGCACCAGCGCGGCGGCGGCGGTGCTGGCGGGCACCTGCGCCCTGCTGCTCCAATGGGGCATTCGGGAGGGAAACGACCCGGCCATGGGAACCTACCAGATTCGGGCCTACTTGATCCGGGGATGCCTCCGGCGGGCCGACATGAGCTATCCCAACAACCAGTGGGGCTACGGGTCTCTACAGCTGATGCAGACTTTCCACCTGATGCGGGAGCTGTGAGGAAGGGACCCAAGCCCCGGCAGGCGCGCTTTGCCGCGCGGCGCATAGGGATACCGCCGCCGGGAAAGAAAAAATGCACAGGGCGGGAGACTTGGCTGCTCCCGCCCCCCGGCAGAAGCGCGCCCGCAGAGCCGCTTGCAGCAAGGTTTTTTGAGACAATCCACCATTTTCGGCAAAAATGACGAAGCGTCCGGACCAAATATCAACAGAAGGGGGTGAAATTATCTATTGACAAACCGGGAAAAATCCTGTATCTTATACCCCAACAAGGAAATAAGAAATACAATGACAGGGAGAAAATCCTTTCAGGACGCTTCAGAGAGCTGCCGGATGCTGCGAGGCAGCGCGGAGGGGAAGGATGTCACTGGCCCTTGAGTAGCTCCGCTGAGACGGCGCCGTTTAGGCGGAGACGGGTTTCCTCACCGTTACCAAAGAGGCGGAATTCGTCCGGCGCGCCGGACCGATGCCGGAAGCGGGCATGTTTTATGCCAATGAGAGTGGTACCGCGGAAGCAGAGCTTTCGTCTCTTTAGGAAGGAGACGAGGGCTTTTTTTGTTGCCTGAAATGGATATTTTGAATAGAAAACAGGAGGAACCAAGCCATGAAGCACATCAAGATTTTTGACACGACCCTCCGGGACGGCGAGCAGTCCCCCGGCTGCAGCATGAATCTGCCGGAGAAGATCGAGATGGCAAAGCAGCTGGAACGCCTGGGGGTGGACGTCATTGAGGCGGGCTTCGCCATTGCTTCTCCCATGGACCACAAGAGCGTGAAATCCATTGCCGCCGCCGTCTCCAAGTGTACCGTGGCCAGCCTGGCCCGCTGTGTTAAGGGGGATATCGACGCCGCCTGGGACGCGGTGAAAAACGCCAAGCATCCCCGCATCCACGTCTTCCTGGCCACCAGCGACATTCACATGGAGTACAAGCTGAAGATGACCCGGGAGGAGGTCCTCCAGCGCATCAGCGACATGGTGGCCTACGCCAAGAGCTTTTGCGAGGACATCGAGTTCTCCGCCGAGGACGCCTCCCGTTCCGACCGCGCCTTCCTGGCCCGGTGCTATTCCAACGCCGTGGCCGCCGGGGCCACCACCTTAAACGTCCCCGATACCGTGGGCTACTCTACTCCCCAGGAGATGGGAGAGCTGATCCGCTACCTCCGGGAAAACGTGGCGGGGGTGGAGAACGTGGACATCTCCGTCCACTGCCACAACGACCTTGGCATGGCCGTGGCCAATACCCTGGCCTGCGTCCAGGCCGGGGCCACCCAGGTGGAGTGCACCGTCAACGGCATCGGCGAGCGGGCGGGCAACGCCAGCTTGGAGGAGCTGGTTATGGCCATCCGCACCCGGCGGGACTTCTACGACGCGGACACCGGCATCAACACGAAACAGATTTACCGTTCCAGCAAGCTCCTCAGCTCCATCACCGGCGTGGCCATCGCCCCCAGCAAGGCCATCGTGGGGGCCAACGCCTTCGCCCACGAGTCCGGCATCCACCAGCACGGCGTCATCGCCAATGCCCAGACCTATGAGATCATGAATTCCGCCGACGTGGGCATTCCCCAGAACACCATGGTCCTGGGCAAGCACTCCGGCAAGCACGCGCTTCGGGAGAAGCTGGAGTCCATGGGCTACGAGCTCAGCGACGAGGAGCTGGAGGGCGTCTTCACCCGCTTCAAGGGCCTGGCGGACAAGAAGAAGAGCATCACCGGCTCCGACCTGGAGTCCCTGGTGCTCCACCGCCGGAACAACAGCCTCAACGCCCAGACCGGCGCCTGCCGCCTGCTGGGGCACCTGATCAACACCAGCACCAGCGCCAGCCTTCCCACCACCTCCTATGTCAAGCTGGAGCGGGACGGGGAGGTTATGGAGGACGTCGCCGTGGGCTCCGGCCCGGTGGACGCGTCCTTCACCGCCATCAACCGGATGCTGAACATGGACATCAAGCTGGAGAGCTTCAGCCTCAACGCCGTCACGGACGGAGAGGACGCCATCGGCGAGGGCATCGTAAAGATCAAAGCCCCCAATGGAGAGACCTACACCGGCACCGGCCTCTCCACGGACATCATCGAGTCCTCCATCCGGGCCTATGTCAACGGCATCAACAAGATGCTGGAGGACGATACCGCCGGGGCCACGGCCTGAGTTCCGTTCAATACTTTCCATCATCGTAAAGGAGCGTGATTAATATGGGAATGACTATGACGCAGAAAATCCTGGCCAAGCACGCGGGGCTGGAGTCCGTCCGGGCCGGCCAGCTCATTCAGGCGAAACTGGACCTGGTGCTGGGCAACGACATCACCACCCCCGTGGCCATCAACGAGTTCGAGGCGGCGGGCTTTGACCAGGTCTTCGACAAGAGCAAAATTGCCCTGGTAATGGACCACTTTGCCCCCAACAAGGACATCAAGGCCGCCGCCCAATGCAAGCAGTGCCGTACCTTCGCCCGGCGCTTTGACATCGAGCACTATTTCGACGTGGGCGACATGGGCATCGAGCACGCCCTGCTTCCGGAAAAGGGTCTGGTGGCTCCTGGCGAGGCGGTCATCGGCGCGGACTCCCACACCTGCACCTACGGCGCGCTGGGCGCGTTCTCCACCGGCGTGGGGTCCACGGACATGGGCGCCGCCATGGCGTCCGGGGAGGCCTGGTTCAAGGTGCCCGCCGCCATCCGGGTGCGTCTCACCGGAAGCCTGCGGCCCTTCGTCTCCGGCAAGGACGTGATTTTGACCCTCATCGGTATGATCGGCGTGGACGGGGCCCGGTATCAGTCTCTGGAGTTCACCGGCCCCGGTGTGGCCGCACTCTCGATTTACGACCGGCTGACCATCTCCAACATGGCCATTGAGGCCGGGGCGAAAAACGGCATTTTCCCCGTGGACGATGTGACGAAGGCCTATGTGGAGGGCCGGGTCACCCGCCCCTGGACCGTTTACGAGGCGGACCCCGACGCGGAGTATGAGCGGACGGTGGAAATCGACCTCTCCCAGGTGGACTGCACTGTCGCCTATCCCCACCTTCCTGAAAACGCCCACAGCGCCCGGGAGGGGAAGGATGTCAAAATCGACCAGATCGTCATCGGGTCCTGCACCAACGGCCAGCTTCCCGACCTGGAGGCCGCCGCCGCCATTTTGAAGGGGCGGCATCTGGCGAAGGACGTCCGGGGCATTGTCATTCCCGCCACCATGAACGTCTACCGCGAGTGCATGAAGCGGGGCCTGACGGATATCTTCCTGGACGCGGGCTGCATCGTCTCCACCCCCACCTGCGGGCCGTGCCTGGGCGGCTACATGGGCATCCTGGCCGCCGGAGAGCGCTGCGTCTCCACCACCAACCGCAACTTTGTGGGCCGTATGGGCCACGTGGACAGCGAGGTCTATCTGGCCTCTCCCGCCGTGGCGGCGGCCTCCGGCATCGCCGGGCACATCTGCCATCCGGAAGACGTTTGATCGAGGAGGTTTGAACTATGAAAGTACAGGGAACCGTGCATAAATACGGAGACCATGTGGACACGGACGTCATCATCCCCGCCCGCTATCTGAACACCCCGGACCACAAGGAGCTGGCCGCCCACTGCATGGAGGACATCGACAAGGACTTCATCCGCCGGGTGAAACCGGGGGACATCATGGCCGCCGGCGTGAACTTCGGCTGCGGCTCCTCCCGGGAGCATGCCCCCATCGCCATCAAGGCCAGCGGCGTCAGCTGCGTGATTGCCGCCACCTTCGCCCGCATTTTCTACCGCAACGCCATCAACATCGGTTTGGCCATTCTGGAGTGTCCCGCCGCCAGCGCCGGAATCGCTGGCGGCGACGAGGTGGCGGTGGACTTTGACACCGGCGTCATCACGAACCTCACCAAGAACGAGACCTATCAGGCGGAGCCCTTCCCGCCGTTTATCAAGGATATGATCGAGCAGGGCGGACTCATGGCCTCTCTGAAGGCCGGAAAGGCGGACGCATGAACAAGACCATCGCCGTCATTCGGGGCGACGGCATCGGCCCCGAGATCGTGAACGAGGCTGTGGGCGTACTGGATACCGTGGCGAAAAAGTTCGGCCATACCTTCACCTATCAGGACGCCCCTATGGGCGGAAACGCCATCGACGCCTTCGGCGTGCCCCTGCCGGAGGAGAGCCTTGCGGTCTGCCTGGCTTCCGACAGTGTGCTGCTGGGGGCGGTGGGGGGCCCCAAGTGGGACGACCAGCCTTCCGCCAACCGGCCGGAGCGGGGGCTTTTGAAGCTCCGCAGCGCCCTGGGGCTCTATACCAACGTCCGGCCCGCCCGGATGTTTTCCGACCTCTCCGCCTCCTGTCCCCTCCGGGCGGACATCGCGGCCAGGGGCATTGACTTCGTGGTGGTGCGGGAGCTCATCGGCGGCCTGTATTTCGGCGAGCACACCACCACGGAGGCGGACGGCGAGCGGAAGGCGGTGGACGTCTGCTCCTATACGGAGCATGAGGTGCGCCGGGTGGCCCGGGTGGCCTTTGACATGGCCCGGAAGCGCCGGGGACGGGTGACCTCCGTCGACAAGGCCAACGTGCTGGACACCTCCCGTCTGTGGCGGAAGACCGTGGAAGAGGTGGGCAGGGAGTATCCGGATGTGGAGCTCCTCCACATGTATGTGGACAACGCTGCCATGCAGCTGGTCCGGGACCCCAGCCAGTTTGATGTGATCGTGACGGAGAACCTCTTTGGGGACATCCTCTCCGACGAGGCCAGCCAGATCACCGGCTCTATCGGCATGATTCCCTCCTCCAGCATGGGAGAGGGGACTCGGGGTCTCTACGAGCCCATTCACGGCTCCGCCCCGGACATCGCCGGGCAGAACAAGGCCAACCCCATCGGCACCATCCTGGCGGCGGCGATGATGCTGCGCTACAGCTTCGACATGGCCGAGGAGGCCGGCGCGGTAGAGGCCGCCGTGGACCAGACGCTGAAGGCGGGCTTCCGCTGCGGCGATATCATGGGCGAGGGCGGCAGGCTTCTGGGCTGCAAGGAGATGGGCGCGGAGATCCGGGCCCGGATTTGAGCGCGGAGAGCATAAGAACCGGCGGAGAGTTTTTCTCTTGGAGCTGCATGCAGTTTCCGTGGGAAGGGCTCTCCGCCGTTTGCCTGGGGGGGCCGTCAGCCGAATGTTTTTTCCAAGTAGTTCTCGATATCCTCTCTTGAACGGAAAATAAACATGCTTTTTTCCTGCCGGTATCGATCGATGAGTTCATAAACTGCGGGCATTTCATTCTGCGGAAAGTCCAAAATCCACTGCCGGAATTCTTCGTCGAATTCGGTTTCCACCCATGGCATATCCTCGCGGGGCTTTCCGATCCGTGACTCTGCCCCTGCGAGGCATGTTTCTGCCGGGAAATCCAGCAAAAACACCGTATCACAAGATTGAAACCGCAGTTCAAGCGTCCTGCCATAGTTTCCATCCAGAATCCATTGTCCTGTTGAAATAATTTCTTTTAACCGGCGGTCAAAGGTATCCCGGCTGACGGTGGTTCTATCCGGTTTGTGCCACAGCATATCAAGATGATATAGAGGCAAACCGGTTTTCTTTTTCAGCCTTCTTGCAAACGTGCTTTTTCCCGCGCCCGGACAGCCGATAACGATTGCTTTAGTAAACATGGATGTTCCCCTCCGAATAAAAATCTGCTGCGCTGATTTTATCATGGGCTACCCTTCCGCTCAATAGGCTCCTATGGAATTGCCGCAGTTTTCCATGGGCGGCAGGGTTCTCAAGCGGGAGTTTTTCCGGTCCCCTTTGACAAAGGCCAACCTATTTGCTATGATGGAACCATCAACAAGGAGAGGAGCGGGACTATGAAACACGTGAAATACGGCAAGTGCGTCCGCTGCGGCAGGACCTATGAGGCGGCGCCGGACCTGACCACCTGCGAATGCGGGGGCATTTTGGACATCACCTACGACTATGATTGGATCAGGACCCGGCTGACCAAGGAGGTTCTGGCGGCGCGGACCGAGCGCTCCATGTGGCGCTACCGGGAGCTGCTGCCCATTGAGGAGTCTACCGCCCCCACGCCTCTGCGGGTGGGCTGGTCGCCTTTGTATGAGGAGCCCCGCCTGGCGGAGCAGCTGGGACTGGGCCGCCTCTTCGTGAAGGACGACGGGCAGAACCCCACCGCATCCCTGAAGGACCGGGCCAGCGCCATGGCGGTGGCCAAGGCCCAGGAGGCCGGGGCGAAGGTCATCGCCTGCTCCTCCACGGGAAACGCCGCCTCCTCCCTGGCGGGAAACGCGGCGGCGGCGGGACTGGAGACCTATATTTTCGTGCCCTCCCGGGCCCCCAAGGGGAAGGTGGCCCAGCTGATGACCTTCGGGGCCATGGTGATCTCCGTCCAGGGCAGCTATGAGGAGACCTTCGAGCTGAGCAAGGCGGCCATTGAAAAGTGGGGCTGGTACAACCGCAACGCCGCCATCAATCCCTACCTCTCCGAGGGCAAGAAGACCGTGGCCCTGGAGATCATGGAGCAGCTGAACTGGGAGGTCCCGGATTACATCGCCATCTCCGTGGGGGACGGCTGCACCATCGCCGGGCTGTGGAAGGGCCTCAAGGACCTGCACGCCATCGGCTTTATCCCCAGGCTGCCCCGGCTGATCTCCGCCCAGGCGGCGGGCTGCTGCCCGCTGAACCGGGCCATTGAGACCGGAGAGCCCTGGAGGCCCATGGAGGAGAATACCCTGGCGGATTCCATCGCCGTGGGCGTGCCCCGGAACGCCGACAAGGCCCTCATGGCGATTCGGGAGTCCAACGGCCTGACCGTGAACGTCACGGACCAGGAGATCATGGCCGCCCAGCAGCTTCTGGGCCGGACCTGCGGCGTCTTCGGCGAGCCCGCCGGCGTCACCGGCACGGCGGGGGTGAAGAAGCTCTGCGAGGCGGGCGTCATCGGGAAGAACGACACGGTGGTCTCTGTGGTGACGGGCAACGGCTTGAAGGACGTGGCCAACGCCATCGCCGCCTGCGGAGAGCCCATCTCCATTCCCGGCGACATGGAGCGGCTGCTGGAGGCCTTCGCGGAGCGGGGCGTCCGGGTGTGAGCCGGCAGAGGGTGCGCCTGCGGGCGTATGCCTCCTCGGATATCCGGGAGATTGCGGCGCTGTTTTACGAGACGGTGCATGCAGGGAACGCTGCGGACTACACGGCGGAGCAGCTGGACGCCTGGGCGGACGGGCGAACGGACCTGGCGGAGTGGGACCGGAGCTTTCTGGACCATGTGACGCTTGTGGCGGAGACGGACGGCGGAATCGCCGGCTTCGGAGACATCGCCTCCCGGGGCTATCTGGACAGACTGTATGTCCACAAGGATTTTCAGAGGCAGGGGATTGCCTCCGCCCTCTGCGATGCGCTGGAGAGGGCTGCGGGTGCGGACCGGATGGTCACCCATGCGTCCATAACCGCCCGGCCCTTTTTTGAGAGCCGGGGCTACCGTGTGGTCCGGGAACAACAGGTGCTCCGGCGCGGGGTCCTTCTGACGAATTACCAGATGGAAAAGCAGCGGGAACCCTCCACACAAAACGCCTGTTAGAGAGCAGAAAACGCCGTTGCGCTTCGGACGGAACCGGAGTAAGATATCCCCAAGCATCCGATCCAACAGACAGGAGGAACCCCATGCACATTGCCTTTGACGCGCACTGCTGGGCGGAGATTGACCTGGACGCCCTGGTTCACAATTTTCATCAGATTCAGCGGCGGGCGGGCTCCGCCGTGGTCTGCGCCGTGGTGAAGGCCGACGCCTACGGCCACGGGGACCGCTTGACGGCCCGCGCGCTGGCGGAGGCGGGGGCGGCCTGGTTTGCCGTGTCCTCCCTGGCGGAGGCCCGGCATCTGCGCCGCAGCGGAATCACGCAGCCCATTTTGATCCTGGGGATGACCCGCCCCGCGTGCGCGGCGGCGCTGGCGGCGGAGGGCATCACCCAGGCCGTCTACAGCCTGGAGTACGGCCGGGCTCTGGCCGCCTCGGCGGAGGCGGCCGGCGTCACGGTGGAGGTGCATCTGAAGGTGGATACCGGCATGGGCCGCATCGGCTTCGGGGCCTGCCGGGACCTGGAGGAGGCGGTCTCGGGCCTTCTGGCATGCCGGAGGCTGAAGGGCCTCTCCGTCACCGGCGTGTTCCAGCATTTTTCCGTTGCGGACTCCCTGGCGGAGGACGACCGCCGCTACACCGGGGAGCAGTACGCTCTTTTCCGCCGGGTAGTGGAGCGGCTGGAGGAGGCGGGGCCCCTGGGCGTCATTCACTGCTCCAATTCCGCCGGACTGACCGCCCACCCGGACTGGAGCTGCGATATGGTTCGCGCCGGTGTGATACTCTATGGCCAGGACCCCAGCGCCGAGGTGACCTTTCCGGGGCTCCGTCCGGTCATGACGCTGAAAACTGTGGTCAGCCAGGTGAAGACCCTGGCCCCGGGGGACTGCGTGGGCTATGGCCGGTTCTACACGGCGGACCGCCCCCTCCGGGCGGCCACGGTCTGCTGCGGCTATGCCGACGGGTATCCCCGGTGCCTTTCCAATTTGGGCGTGGCCTCCATCCACGGAAAACCCGCCCCGATAATCGGCCGGGTGAGCATGGACCAGATCGTTCTGGACGCCTCCGCCGTGCCCGGGGCCGCCGCCGGGGACGAGGTCACCCTGCTGGGCGCCGCCCCGGCGGACGGGTTCGCCCAGGCGGCGGAGAAGGCGGGGACCATCTCCTATGAGCTCCTCTGCGCCGTGGCCCGCCGGGTGCCCCGGGTCTATTACCGGGGCGGCGAGGTCGTGGAGGAGCTGGACTATCTGGATAAGGAATGAAAACCCTGCCAGGGCCGGGCCTTGACATCCGGCTTTGTCCATGCTATCATCGTCCTTAGCAAGCCCGTTCCCGGAAAGTTGTTTCTGACCGGAGGACCGGAATGAATATCTGTCGGTCTGGCGGCAAGGTGGGTTCCGAGCCGTAAGAGGAGAGAGTGGGACACGGAGGGATTTTCCCGCCCCGGGTCTTGTTGCGTTGTGCGTGTTCACAGTCCCTCTGCCAATCGGCGGAGGGGCTTGGTTTTTTGGAAAAGGAGGGAAGACTGTATGGAGACCCGCGTCGCCGTTCTGGCGGTCATCGTCCGGGAGGCGGATTCCGTGGCGGCGCTGAACGCCTTACTGCACCAGTACGAAAGCGCCGTCATCGGCCGGATGGGCGTCCCCTGCCGGGAGCGGGGAATACGCCTGATCAGCGTGGCCCTGGACGCACCGGCGGACGTCATCTCCGCCCTGTCGGGGAAGATCGGACGCCTGCCCGGCGTGACGGCCAAGACCGTTTACGCCCCTCCTGCTTTTTCTTGAAAGAAAAAGCAGGCAAAAAGCACGTTTGTGTGCTCTGATGCTTTGGCAAAGAACCAAGCCGCAGCTGCGGCGATGAAATAGTTTGGAGGAACGATGGATGAAAGTCATGAAGACGCTGGCTCTTGCCCTGGCCCTGCTGCTGGCCCTCTCCGCCTGCGGCGTGATCCGCGGCGACGGTCCCACCCAGGTAGTGAGCGGCTCCGCCCCGGCGGAGGAAACGCAGAATACCCCGGCGGAGGACCCCGCTCCCCCGGATGATACGCCGGACGAGGCCTATCCCCTTTGGGTGGGAGCGCTGAAGGGCCCCACCGCCATGGGCCTGGTGCGGATGATGGAGAAGAGGGGCGTCATTGCGTCCGTCTATAACTGGCACTTCGATCTGGCGGGCTCCGCCGACGAGCTGACCCCCAAGCTCATCAAAGGGGAGCTGGATATCGCCTGCGTCCCCGCCAATCTGGCGGCGGTGCTGTACAACAAGACCGAGGGGCAGATGGTCACCCTGGCCGTCAATACCCTGGGGGTTCTCTACATTGTGGAGAACGGCGGGGAGACCGTCCAGTCCATGGCGGACCTGAGAGGGAAGACCCTGGTGGCCGCCGGGAAGGGGTCCACGCCGGAGTTCGGTCTCCGCTACCTCTTGGAGCAAAACGGTCTGGACCCGGAGCGGGACGTGACCATCGACTGGAAGAGTGAGCACGCCGAGTGCGTCGCCGCCCTGGCGGCGGGAACGGCGGACCTGGCCCTGCTGCCGCAGCCCTTCGTCACCGTGGCCCAGGAGAAGCTGGAATATCTCCGGGTGGCTCTGGACCTGACGGCGGAGTGGGACGCCCTGGACAACGGCTCCGCCATGATTACCGGCGTGGCCGTGGCCCGGCGGGAGCTGGTGGAAACGCGGCCGGAGCTGGTGGATGTATTTTTGAGGGAGTACGCCGCTTCCGTGGACTGGGTAACGGAAAACACCGCCGGGGCGGCGGAGCTGGTGGCCCAAAACGGCATCATCGAGAGTCCCGCCGTGGCGGAAAAGGCCCTGCCCCACTGCAACATCGTCTGCCTCACCGGACAGGAGATGTATGAAAAGCTCTCGGGCTATCTCCAGATTCTGGCGGAGGCGGCTCCGGAGTCCGTGGGCGGCGCGATGCCTCGGGACGACTTCTTCTATGGCATCTAAGCTCCGTCCGGTTCTGTTCTGGCTTTTGGTCTGGCAGGGGGGAAGCATGGCCCTGGCGGCGGCGGTCCCCAACGGGTCGCTGCTGCTGGCCTCGCCGGCGCGGGTGGTCCTGCGGCTTTTGGAGCTGCTGCCCACAGCCGCCTTCTGGCAGGCGGTGGTGAATTCGTCTCTTCACATTTTCGGCGGGTTCCTGCTCTCCTGCGCGCTGGCGGCGCTGCTGGCGGCCCTGGCGGCGGGACGGCCCTGGCTGGAGGCGCTGCTGGCCCCGCCGGTGGCGGCGGCGAAGGCGGTGCCGGTGGCCTCCTTCATCATTCTGGCCCTGGTTTGGCTGGATTCCCGGTCCCTGCCGCTGTTCATCTCCGTTCTGGTGGTCTTCCCGCCGGTGTATCTGAACGTGCTGGAAGGACTTCGCCGGACAGATGTGCGCCTTCTGGAGCTGGCCCGGGTTTACCGGGTTCCCCTCCGGCGGCGGATCTGGGGAATTTACCTGCCCCAGGCGCTGCCGTATTTCCGCTCCGCCGCCTCCCTGGCCCTGGGCCTTTGCTGGAAGGCGGGCGCGGCGGCGGAGGTCATCGGCCTTCCGACGGGGACTATTGGCGAGCGGCTGTACACCGCCAAAATCTATCTGCAAACGCCGGACCTCTTCGCCTGGACCGCCGTCATCCTGCTTTTGTCGGCGGGGTTTGAGATGCTGTTCCTGGCGGCGGTGGACGGGCTTGCGGGAAAGGCGGGACGCTGATGGAGATTTATGTGGAGCGCCTGTGGAAGTCTTACGGCGGCAAAGCCGTGCTACGGGACCTGAGCGCAGTGTTTCTGACCGGAATCACCTGTGTCACCGCCCCCTCCGGCACGGGGAAAACTACCCTGCTCCGCCTGCTTTTGGGGCTGGAGCGTCCCGACGCCGGAGCGATCCGGGGCGCGGATGGCCACTGGGCCGCCGTTTTTCAGGAGAACCGCCTGTTGGAGGACCTGCCCGCCGCCGCGAATCTCCGGTTTGTTCTGGGGGAGATTCCCCCGGCGGCGCAGGAGGTGCTGGAGCGTCTGGGGCTGGACCTGGAGGACCCCCGGCCTGTCCGGCTCTGGTCCGGCGGGATGCAGCGCCGCCTGACGCTGGCCAGGGCGCTGCTGGCTCCGTCGGAGGCGTTGGCTTTGGACGAGCCCTTCACCGGCCTGGACGGCGAGAACCGCGCCCGGTGCCTGGCCCTGATCCGGGAGGCGGGGGAGAAAAAGCCCGTGGTGCTGGCCACCCACAGCCTGGAAGGGCTGGAGGACGCGCCCCTGCTTCGCCTGCCCGCGCCGCCGGAATAGGGGCCGTCGCTATGGCCGCTGGGGCCGTTTTCCGGCGGGATCCCCGCCGCTGCGGTTTAATAAGGGCGAGGCCCGCGTTCCGGAGACCGCCGGAGGGCGGGCCTTTTCGCGGGGCGCGGGCGTGAAACGGGCCCCTGAATGGCCGGCGGAAGGCCGATAGAGAGGACGCGGCTCCCCGGTCGTTCGGACCGGGGAGCCGCAGTTTTCCGTTCAGAAGGGATTCCAATAGCGTCCGCCGTTGGGAATGTTCAAAAGCAGGGAGATGGCGATCAGGACGAAGCCGCAGACAAAGGCGATATAGTCGTTCCGGAGGAACGGCTGCTCCCGATACCAGGTGCGGGTTTTCTCTCTGCCGAAGCAGCGGAGCTCCATGGCGTTGGAGACCACTTCGATCCGGTCCAGACTGGAGAGGATCAGCGGCATCAGAATGCTGGTGGCGCTTTTCAGCCGCTTGAAGACCCCCGCCTTGCCGGACAGCTCTACGCCCCGCGCCTGCTGGGCAAGGGAGATGTCGTGGAACTCCTTCATGACATCCGGGATATACCGCAGCGCCAGAGACACGGAGTAGGCGATGCGGTAGCTGACGCCGATGCGGTTGAGGGAGGAGGCGAATTCGCTGGGCTGCGTCGTGCAGATGAACAGCATGACCACCGGAATCGTGGCGGTGTATTTCAGGACCACGTTGAGGTGATAGAGCAGCTGCTGGCTGGTGATGGTATACCGCCCGATGATGTGCAGAAGCAGCGTCCTGGAGCCGTAGATGGTGACGCCGTGCTCCGGGGAGAAGAGATAGATCAGGGCGTTGTTCAGCAGAAGGAACACCAGGGTGAAAATCAGCAGCACCTTCACGTCGGACAGGCGGATTTTCGACACCTGGAAGAGCACTACTGCGGCCACGGTGAGGAAGATCAGATACCGGGTGTCAAAGGTGACCATGGCGGCGAAAATCCAGCACATCATGCACGCCAGCTTGGCCGCGCCGGTGAGCGCGTGAATGGGGGACTTCCGGTCAATGAAGTTGAAGAGCTTAACCATGGCTTCTCGCCTCCCTGTCGTAATCAATAAAGTGCTGAACAAAGCGGTTGGGAGCCTCCGCGCCGCACATCAGCGCAAGGTCGTAGAGGGAGGTTTCCTTCAGGCTGGCGCGCCGGATGATGTCGGGGCTGGTCAGAATGTTGGCGGAGGTATCGTCCGCGATGATCTGCCCCTGGGAGAACACCACCGCCCGCTTGGCATACTCCAGCATCAGGTGCATGTCGTGGGTAATCATGACCACGGTGATGTCCAGGGCGCTGAGGCCCCGGAGGAACTCCATGATCTCCGTGTAATGGCGGAAGTCCTGGCCCGCGGTGGGTTCGTCCAGAATCAGCATTTCCGGGTTCAGCACCAGGATGGAGGCGATGGTCACCCGCTTTTTCTGCCCGAAGCTCAGCGCGGAGATGGGCCACTTCCGGAAGGGGTACAGACCGCAGATTTTCAGCGTCTCCTCCACCCGGCGGGTGATCTCGTCCTCCGCCACGCCCCGGAGCCGGAGGCCCAGGGCCACCTCGTCGAAGATGAAGGACTTGGAGATCATCTGGTTGGGGTTTTGCATTACATAGCCGATGCGGTCCGCCCGCTCCTTGATGCTCAGGGAGGACATATCCTCTCCCTTGAAGCGAAGGACGCCCTTCTGGGGCTTTTCAAACCCGCAGATGGCCTTGGAGAAGGTGGATTTGCCCGCGCCGTTGGTGCCGACGATGGCCAGCAGCTCCCCCTTCTCGATGCGCAGGCTGACGCCCTTCAGCGCGTGGAAGCCGTTTTCGTATGTAAAGTCGATGTTCTCCGCCGAGAGCAGAACCTCTCCCTTCTCCGGCGGGGGAGACGGAATCTGCTGCGCGCCCCAGTCCCGGACCCGGCGGCGGTCCTCCTCGGAGAGGCGCACGCTGCGGATGCTTTGGGGCAGGCTTTCCGGCGTAATCTCCACGCCCGCGTAGCGCACGGCGGTGAGGTACAAAGGCTCCCGGATGCCGTTTTCCAAAAGCAGTCCGGTGGAGAGCAGCTGGTCCGGGGTGGAGTCCAGCAGGATTTTCCCGTCCCGCATCAGGATGATGCGGTCCACATCCCGCCAGAGAACGTCCTCCAGCCGGTGCTCAATGATGACGATGGCGGCCTTGGTGTCCTGGTGAATCTGGTCGATGAGCTCGATGGCCTGTTTGCCGGTGGCGGGGTCCAGGTTCGCCAGGGGCTCGTCAAACAAAAATACCTGCACGTCATTGATCATTACGCCGGCCATGGAGACCCGCTGTTTCTGTCCGCCGGACAGCTCGTCGGGCGCGTGGTCCAAGTGGCGCTCAATGCCGACCTTCTCGGAGACCGCCTTCACCCTGGGAATCATCTCTTTTTGAGGCGTGCGGGCGTTTTCCAGAACAAAGGCGATGTCCTCCGCCACCGTCAGGCCGATGAACTGCCCGTCCGGGTCCTGAAGCACGGTGCCCACGGTCTTGGAGAGCTGGAAGATGCTGGTGTCCTTGGCCTCCTCCCCGCTGATCTTCAGGCTTCCGCTCTGCTCACCGGGGTAGGCGAAGGGGATGAGCCCGTTGATGCAGCTGGCCAGCGTGGACTTGCCGCAGCCGGAGGGACCGGCGATCAGCACCTTCTCGCCGGGATAGATGGAGAGGTTGATGTTGTACAGGGTGGGTTCGGCTTGAGATTTGTATTGGAAAGAGAAATTCTCAAATTGAATGATAGGGCTGCTCATAGGCGCCGCGTCCCTTCTTTTTTATCTTTTATCGATGTTGCCTTGCAGGGTTGAGACCAGGGAAACGATCAGTCCTCTTTCTGTAGGGAGCCCTTTTTCGGGCGGGCCGCCACATAGGCGATGCAGAGCAGCGTTCCCACCACCGCGGTGGAGATGATGTTGCCCACGCTGCCCACGGCGCCCTGAAGGAAGATTTTCTCCATGGGCTCGCTGTACAGCAAGATGTCCAGGCCGGGGGCGATCAGGCCCCAGGCGATCAGGTGCGCCACAACCTGGGCGACGTTGAAGAGAATGATGTCCTTAATGCCAAACTCGCCGTCGTCCAGGCGCAGCTTCTTGCCCAGCAGGCCCATGGCCAGACCGAAGAAGGTCGAGCCGATGATCCAGCTCCACCACACGCCCCAGCCGCCGGCCAGGTCGCCCAGGAAGTGGCCGATGAGGCACATCAGCGCGCCGGCCATGGGGCCGAACAGCATGCTCATGACCGCCATGGTGCCGTAGTGAACGCTGAGCTTCAGGTTGGGCAGGGGAGTGGGGATGGCGATGTAGGTGCTGAGCACGAAGAACAGCGCGGCGCCAATGCCGATGGCGACGATGGTCTTGATACTGAACTTTTTCATAGTAGACACTCCTTTATATTTCGTGATCTGCGCGCGGCTGGTGAAAGTCCGTGGAGGGGTCAGAAAAGTTCCTCCGCCCGGGGAATCGCCTCCGCCGCGCCGGTCCGGGTCACAGCGGCGGCGGCGGCCCTCGCCGCCCGCTCCAGGGCCGTCTGCGGACGGCGGGTTTCCAGATAGACGGCCAGGAAGTATCCAAGGTAGGTATCCCCGGCTCCGGTGGTGTCCACCGCCGTCACGGGGAAGGCGGACTGCCGGAGTACCTCCCCCTCCCCGGCGAAGAGGGAACCCTCTCCCCCAAGGGTGAGCACCAGCTTCTTTTGGGGATACGCCTCCATAAACCGGGAGACGCCCTGGGAGGGGTCTTCCGTCCCCGTCAGCGCAGCCAGTTCCAGCTCGTTGAGAACCAGCCAGTCGGCCAGGCCCACAGCGTCCCCCCGCAAGAGCTCCGGCGTGATGGGGGACGGGTTCAGCCACAGCTCCATGCCCCGGGCCTTTGCCTGGCGGGCGATGTAGTCGTTCTCGGAAATCTCGTTTTGCAGCAGCAGCACGTCTCCGGCAGAAAAGCGGGACAGCGTCCGGTCCGCCTGTTCCCGGGAGACCGCCGCGTTGGCCCCGGCGCAGATGAGGATGCAGTTCTGCCCGCTGCCGTCCACCTGTATGATGGCGTGGCCGGTGGGGACGGAGACGGTTTCCACGCAGTCCGTGTGAATGCGGTCGGCCTGGAGAATCTTCAGCAGCGTCTCCCCGTCCGGGCCGACGCAGCCCGCCATATGCACCTCGGCTCCGGCCCGGGCCAGGGCAATCGCCTGGTTCAGGCCCTTGCCCCCGGCGTGGAGGGCGTATCCGGCGGCGGAGACGGTTTCGCCCGGCTTCAAAAAACGCTCCACACGGTAGGTATGGTCAATGTTGAGAGAGCCAAAACAGAGGACCTTCATGAATCTCCCCCTTCCATCAGTGTTTGGAACAGGCTGCTGGCCAGGGCGTCCCGTTCAATGTGGCTGACGTAACGCATGAGGTGCCGGCCCTCCGGGAATTCGTATCCTGCCCGGAGGGGGACCGGGGCGGGAACCAGTTTGTCTTCCATGAACCGCCCCCCGTCGTTCAGCAGCCAGGCCACGGCGGTCACGTCCCAGATGGTTTTCGTCCAGCACAGGTCGGTTGAGTAGGAATGAACCTCCTCAATGACGTTGGAGGCGAGATAGCGGCAGAGGGGATTGGCCGGGAGCAGATGCTGCTCCAGCTCGGAGCGGCTGACCGTGAAATGCTCCACCACGCCCCAGCAGGGAAGCTGCACGAGGGGAACGCCGGAGCCAAAGAGCACCTGCGCCGCGGGGAGGTCCTCAATCAGGTTGAATTCCTCCTGTTCCATGCGGTGATAGGCGCTGCCCCCCAGCCACACCACCACCATCCGATCCCGAATCGCCGGACATTGCAGCAGGGCCGAGGCGATGTTGGTGGCGGCGGCGATGCCGATCACATAGAGGGGATGCTCCGGGGAGTGGGCCATGGCCCGGCGGACCAGGTCCTGCGAGGCGTCGGAGACGGCGGGCGTGGACGCGTCGGACAGGAAGCGGTCCGCTCCCTTGTACACGAGGCTCCGGTATTCCGGCTGGCCCGCCAGGTCCAGGACCTTCAAAATCTCCTGGTAGCTCTTCTCCATCCCCTCCTGGGGAGAGGCGGCTTTCTCGTTGAAAAAGGGGGCGGCGTAGATGGCCTGGAGCCGGAGCCGCCGGGAGTTCCGCAGCAGATAGGCGAGGGCGAACTGGTCGTCCACCTCGTTGAAGGTGTCCGTGTCGATGACGGCGTCGATGGGCTGGGTTCCCGGGAATTCCAGCATTTTGCGAAGCGCTGAATCCGTCATAGGCGGGCGTCCTCCGCCGGAATCCGGCTGACGGTGACCGCCCAATCCCCGCCCCGGCCGCACTGGTACTTCGCGGTGAAGCTGGCCTGATTGAGGCCCAGGGAGAGGTAGCCGGCGGAGGCGTTGAAGAGGATGGGGGCGCCTTGGGCCACATAGCCGAAGGACTTGTGGTAGAGCACGTCATCCTGGAACACCGTCTTGCCGCCGTGGGTCAGCAGGACGCGGAGCGTATCGCCGTGGCGGAAGCCCGCCTCCGCCACCTGGGCCAGGGGAATGTTGAAAACGATGCTGCCGAAATGATCGCTGGTGCTGGTGACAATGCCGGAGATGGCGCCCTCCCGAACCTCGGCGGTTTTGAGCGCGTCCTCCAAAAGGACGACGTCTTCCGCCGGATAGGCGGGACCCACCCCCTCGAAGGAGATCACGCCGGAGGCCAGCCGGGCTGCGCAGTAGGCGAAGATGTCCCGGCCATGGAAGACGGAGAAGGCCTCCGACCCCTTGAGGCGGTTGACGGTTTCGTCAATCTCCCGGACGGCGGCGATGCCGGGGGATTTGCTTAGGTGCGTCAGGGTGCCGTTGTCCGGCGTCACGACATAGTTTCCGTCCTTTAGCAGCGCCACGCAGGCCTTCCGGGACGTGCCCACGCCGGGGTCCACCACGGAGACAAACACCGTCCCCTTGGGCCAGTAGGGTTCCACATAGTCCAGCTCCATGCTGGCGGCCCAGATGTCATAGGGCGGGAGGTCATGGGTGATGTCTACGCATTCCAGCTCCGGGTCCACCAGCTTGCAGACGCCCACCATGGAGGCGACCGCACCCCATTTCCTGGAAAAGTCCGTCTGCCATACGATGCAGGGCTTGCGGTTTGAAACAAGCGTCATACGATATCCGCCCCCGCGCTTACGCCCTGGAATCGGGGCCGATGGCGATGTGCCAGCTGTTGCCGGTGCCGATGTTATAGGCCTTGGCGAAGCTGCCCTGGTTGATGGCGACGGCCATGCAGTCCAGGGAGTTGACGTAAATGAGGGGCTCGCCCACGAAGACGCCGGCGAAGGACTGGGCGTAAATCATGGTGTTGCGGTAGATGGTGCGGGTGTCGTTGGTGATAGTCAGCTCCGCCCGCTGGCCCACCTGGATGCCGAGGGATTTGAACATCTCCCGGGGGATGTTGGTCCAGAGGCTGCCAAAGCGGATGTCCAGCACGTCGATGGTGCCCTCCACGTTGTTCTCGTGGCACACGGGCTCCACCACGGGCAGCTCGATGACGGACTCCGGCGGGACGGCGGGACCCACCTGCTCGAAGGAGATGATCCCGGCGGCGAGGCGGGCGCCGGTGTAGGCGTAGACGTCCCGGCCATGGAAGGTGTAGCTCTCCTCAGAGCCTGCGAGGCGGTTGACGGTCTCGTCGATGGTACGGGCCTCGGCGATGCCGTATTTCCGCTTGATGTGGGTGAGGGTGCCGTTGTCAGGGGTGACGATGAGCTGGCCGGTGGCGGTTTTCACCACGATGCTGCGGCGGGTGGAGCCCACGCCGGGGTCCACCACGGAGACGAACACGGTGCCCTCGGGCCAGTAGCGGACGGTCTGAACCAGCCGGTAGCTGGCCTGCCAGATGTCATAGGGCGTGATGCCGTGGGTGAGATCGGAGATGTTCAGTCCGCCGTCCACGCCGTAGGCCACGCCGTACATGGCGCTGACCGCGCCGTCCTCAATGCCGAAGTCCGTTTGAAATACCAGGGGTTTCATATTGCTTCTCCTTTCAGGATTATACTTGCTTTTGGAACTGCTCCAGCCGCCGGACCAGATAGTCCCCAATCTCCCAGCTCAGACGAAGCGCGGAGGGAACCAGCTCCAGCGGGAGGCGGAGCAGATAGTGCTGTATCTCATAGGTGAAGGGATGGTCGTATCCGATATCCGCCAGGGCCGTCAGAATCTCATCCCAGTCGGTGACGCCCAGATAGGGCAGAATGTGAATGTTGGCGTGGGAGGTCTGGTCGGAAATGTGGAGCGCCTTCAGCCGGCCGCCCAGGGCACGGATGGCCGCCCCCTGGTCCAGACCCTCGATGCTGCCGTGCTCCACATCCCAGCAGGCGCCTGTGTTTTCCGCGTCGATCCGGTCCAGCAGATCGAAAAACTCCTCCGGGTCCACGGCATAGCGGCGGACGCCCTCCCGGGTTTTCCCCCACATGTTCTCCACGGCGACGCCCACGCCGAATTTCCCCGCATAGTCGGAGAGCTCCCGGAAAAAGGCGGCGTTCCGCTCCGGCGTCTCCGGGTCCAGCCGGTCCCCCCGGACCTTGCTCATGGGGTGCATCACCATCCAGGGCGCGCCCAGCAGACGGCTGCCCTCCGCGCTGCGGCGGACCAGCTCCTCCTGCTGCGGGTCGGAGGAGTTGCAAAAGTCATAGAGCGGCCCGTGACTTTGGATGAAGCGCACGTCCAGGGATTCCGCCAGGTCCCGTATTTCTTTCAGATAGTCCCGCCAATGCGGCCCCAAAAAGGCGGTTTTGGTGGTAATCTGGTCCAAAAAGCAGAAGTCCAGGGCGCGGTATCCCGCCTCTGCGCAGCGGCGGATACTTTCTTCCACGGGAATCCGGTTGCCGTCGGCCCGCTCGAAAAGCGCGTTGGTGGATGTGGCCAGAATCACGGTTCTTCACCTCCCAGGCAAAACGTTCGGATGGCCTCCAGAACGCCTTGGGTGCGGCTGGCCCGGCAGACATAGTCGGCGGCGGCTTTGGCGGAGTCGGTGGCGTTCGCCACCGCCGCTCCCACGCCGGCCAGACGCAGCATCTGAAGGTCGTTTTCATTGTCTCCCACGGCCAGGACTTCTTCCAGGGAGACGCTCCGAAGGGCGGCGTAGCGCTCCAGGGCGCCGGCCTTGTGGACGCCCTTCCCGGCAATCTCACAGCCCACGTCCTCATAGCGTACGATTTCGCAGCGGTCCCGCAGCGCCTCCATCAGCGGCGTCAGGCCGCGAAACTCCGCCCGGTGGTCCCCGCTGATGAGGTTCACCTTGTCCGCCTGCTGGCGGTCCCAGTCGGGAATGGCAATGGGATAATTCCGGGACCGGGTCCACTCGGTTTCAGAGAGGGCGGACTCGCCGCCGTCCTTGGAGTAAAGCACCGTCAGTCCCTGGGCCGCGGCGGATTCCATCAGCTCCCGCAGGGGCGCGAGGGGCATGGGCGCGCTCCAGATGATGCGGTCCTTGTCGTTGATCACCGCGCCGTTGCAGGTGATGGTGGGAAGCTGGATGCCGGCCCGCTGGGCAAACCGCCGGGCGCCCTGCCAGGGCCTGCCGGTGATGAAGGTAAAGTCCACGTTCCGGCTTCGAAGCGTGCGCACCATCTCCACCGCCTCGTCGGAAATCTCTCGGTTTTCGTCCAGAAAGGTGCCGTCCAGATCGGTTACAATTAGTCGGATCATTTACTGTCCCCCATTTTTTGAGGAAGCGGGACGGATTGCCGTCCCGCTTCCAAAGCATAGTCTTTAGTCGTTGGCCTCGTGCCACTCGTCCAGCAGCTGGTTGCACTGGCTGACAATGGCGTCCACCGTCTGGTCCACCGTGAGCTGGCGGTCGCAGAACAGGCGCATATTGTCGGAGATGGCGGAGTCGATCTCGTTGTACATCAGGTCCATAGGCTCCTGAGCGTTCTCCGGGCCGTTGGCAATGATGTCAAACGCCGTCTTGAACTGGGGATTCTCCTCCCAGAAGCTCTGCATCTCGGGCAGATTGCCGGTCTCCTTGTTGGTGGGGATATAGCCGGAATGGGTGGCGATGCGGTACTGGGCATCCGCGGTGCTCAGGTACTGCATGAAGTCCCAGGCGCCGGCAAGGCGGGCCTCGTCGCCCCGGTCAAACAGCACCAGGCAGCTGCCGCCCACGCAGGAGCTTCCGGTGTCGCTGGCGCTGACCGCCGGAATCATGGCGGTGCCCCACTGGAAAGAGTCGCCGATCAGCTCGCTGACGGACCGGCAGGAGGACGAGGAGATCATGGCCATGGCGGTCTTCTGGTTGGTGAACTCCTCCCGGATGGTCTCCTCCTTGTAGAGGTAGCCGCCGGTTTCCACCAGCTTGTCCCAGCCCTCCAGGAAGGCCTTCAGCGTGCCCTCCTCACCGGCGATGACCTTGTTCATCGGGCCCTCACGGCCGCTCTTCAGGTCGCCGAAGTAGGCGTTGGGGGACTGACGGGCAATGTAGTTCGTCACGTGATAGCGCTTAGGCTCGCACTCGAAGCCGTACTGGGTCACGGCGCCGGAGGCGTCCTTTTCCGTCAGGGCGGCGGTGTACTCCGCCAGCTCGTCCAGGGTGGCGGGGGGCGCATTGAAGCCCGCGGCCTTCAGAAGGTCCTCATTATAATAGAGAACCAGGGTGGAATTCAGGTAGGGCAGGGCGATCATCTCGCCCTGATAGCTCACCGCGCCCCGCAGAGCGTCGGAGAAGCTGTCCATAGGAACGTAGGAGCCGTACTTCTCGTACATGTCGGACACCTTGGTGGTCCAGCTCAGCTCCAGCATGGCGGGAAGCGTGGAGGTCAGACCCACGTTGATGTCGCAGGCGTTGGCCGTGTCCTTGGTCTGATAGGCCAGCATCTGCTTGTCGGTTCCGTCATAGCCCTGGTAAACCGGGGTGACGTGAACGCCCTGCTCGGCGCCCCGACCGGTGTTGTACTCCTCCACGATGGCCTCCAGCTCCTCGCCGATCTCGCCGCTGAGGCTGTGCCAGAATACCACTTCCGCCGTGCCGCCGCCGCTGGAGCCGCTGCCGGCATCACTGCTGGAGCCGCCGCCTTCGGAACTGTTTCCGCCGCAGGCCGCCAGGGCCAGAATCAGAGACGCTGTCAGTATGATGGACCATACTCTTTTCATTTGTTCATCCTCCATTCAAAAATTCTTTGGGTGGTTTGCTGTATTTAACACAGTGCGAAGCCTGTGAAAAATCATTCCTTCACCGCGCCGGCGGTCATTCCGGCGGTGATCTTCCGCTGGAAGAGCATGAAAATCACCACGGAGGGAATCAGAATCAGCACCGACGCCGCCATGACGAGGCCGTAGACGGACTCCATCTTGTTGGCGTTCAGCATGGTGATAATCACCTGCACTGTCCGCATCTCGTCCACGTTCGTCACAATCAGAGGCCAGAGGTAGGTGGTCCAGGAGTTGACGAAGGAGGAGATGAATACCGTGGCGATGACCGGGGTGGACATGGGCATCAGGATTTTCCAGAAGAAGCGCCAGTTGCCGCAGCCATCCACCAGGGACGCCTCCCGCACCGCCTTGGAGTAGTTCAGGAAGTGCTGGCGAATCATGAAGATGTTGGCGCCGGAGACCATGTAGATGATCATCATGCCCATGTAGGTGTTGATCATGTTCAGCTCCGCTGTGGTGAAGTAGTTCTGCACCATCAGCATCTCCGCCGGCACGATCATGGAGCCCAGCACCAGCCAGAACAGCACCTTCTTCCCCCGGAATTCCATGAAGGAGAAGGCGTAGGCCGCCAGACACCCCGTGACCACCCGGGCGATGCTGGAGCCGAAGGCCACAATGAAAGAGTTGAGCATGAAGCGGAAGATTTTGGTCTTTGTGATAACCTGGATGTAGTTGCCGAGATAAAACTCATCCGGCCACAGGTGCAGGTCCGGGGAGAGAATCTCCGGTTCCCGCATGAAGGAGACGATCAGGCAGTAGATCAGGGGCGCCATCAGGCAGAGTCCCAGGAAAATGCAGAAGACCTGGAAGAGTCCGCTGTGCCAGTGCAGCTTGTCCGCTCTCACTTTCAATTATAATGCACCTTCTTCTTTTCTAAAATCATGCTCAGGGCAATCAGCACCGCCGAGAGGGCAAAGCCGATCATCGTTGCCGAGAAGGCATAGTTATAGTTCGTGCTGGAGATCGCCTTTTGATAGATGTACGTGATAATCGTCTGGGTGGAACCGCTGGGGCCGCCGTTGGTCAGAATCAGCGTATAGCTGGAAACCGTCAGACCGTAGGCAATGTCCTTGATGAGCAGGAAGAACATGGTGGGGGAGATCATGGGCAGAATGACCTTCCGGTGGAGGTTCAGCCCGGTGCTTCCATCCAGACTGGCACTTTCGATCACCTCGCCGGGCAGCCCCCGTAGGGCGGAGAGCATGAAGAGGAAGTTATAGCCGATGTTGTGCCAGATTTGGATGATCATCAGGCTCAGCAGCGCGTACTTGGGGTCGGTCAGCCAGCCGATCTTGAACCCCAGCAGCTTGTTGATGATGCCCATTTGTTCGCTGTACATAAGCTGGAAGATCATGGCCATGACGGCATCCGAGGTGGCCATGGACAAGGCGAACAGCGTTTCGTAGACCAACGAGGCTTTCCGCTTCTTCCGGGCCATGCAGGCCAGGAAATAGGCGATGACCATGGAGATGGGGATGGTGACCAGGACATAGACGAAGGTGTTCTGCACCGCCTGATGAAAGTCCGGGTCCGAGAGTACGCGGGTGTAGTTTTTCAGCCCCGCGAAGCTTTTGATCTCTCGGAATTGGTTGACAATGTTCAGGCTGAGCCATCCGTTTTTCACAAACGGATAGTAGACAAACCCGATTAGGAAGATAAACGCCGGCAGCAGATAGAGATAGGGTTCGATCCGCTTGCTGAGGCGCACGGGTTTGCGCGGGCTCTTGGTTGGATTCAATATGCTCCCTCCCTGTTTTTAATGTGTGCTGGACAGTTTTTCAAAAAGATCGGCAATCAGCTGATCTCGTTTGACGTAATACACATACCGCATCATGGGGCGGCGGGGATCGAAGCTGTAATACCGGTCGTATTCGATGGTCGGCCGGAACGCGAACCGGTCCAGGAGGAAGTCCCCTCCCACGATCCAGGATACGGGAACCACGTCCGTCAGCGGGCGGCTCCAGATTTGTTCGCCGAAGCACTGTTCCGCCTCCCGGATGGTGCGGTCCACAATGTAGTCGCAGAAGCGGTTTTTCCCTCGGAGCCAATGCTCCAGCTCCGGCCCGGTGACCAGCAGCCTGTCCGAAACGGCCCGGCCCGGCGCCAGCACCAGGGGCACGCCGCTCTCCAGCAGAACCCGGCTGGCGGCCACGCTCTGCCCGCCGTTGAAGCACTGGCAGTCCGGCCAGCCCAGGCCCACGCCTCCGCTCCACACCACAACGATGCGGTTCACGATCTCCGGCTCCAGCAAAATCGCGGAGGCCACGTTGGTGGGGGCGGCGATGCAGGCCACGTAGAGGGGACGTTCCGGGGAGTGCTCCATGGCCAGCCGGACCAGCTCCCGGGCGGCGGGGGAGTCCACCGGCGTTTTTTCATCGGGCAGGAATTCCGGGGCCCCCTGGAAGACCCGGCCGGCCATGTCCTCCCATCCGGTCAGGGACAAAACATGCAGGATTTCCTCATAGCTCCGCTCCATGCCCTCCCGGGTGGTGGAGGCGTGGTGGTTGGCAAAGGGGGCGGCAAAGATGCCCCGGATGCGCAGACGGTCCTGAGAGGCCAGCATGTAGGCGATGGCATACTGGTCGTCGATCTCATTGAAGGTGTCGGTGTCCAACACCATGTCGACGGGTCCCCTTGGTCGTTTCAGGCGGAGGATCGTTTGGGCCAGCAGCTCTTCATCCACTCCGTCCGGGTACGTAAACACTGGGCTGAAATCCATGATCGTCACCTCTATTTTTTGTTTAAGCAATTTTTATTGACACAATACTATGTTATAATTTTGTTTTTATCAATTATAACTTTTCTATTTTTATTAAAAACAAAGAAGTTTGTAGAAAACAGCGGTTTCTTCATTTCCATTATATGTATTTCGACGAAAGATTTCACTGGAAAAGGATGCAAAAAGGAAGCGGAGCGCCGTTGATTGGCGTTCCGCTTCCAATTTACTTCGCTGAGATAAAGTGGACGCAGTGCTCTCGCAGCAGCTGCTGTTCGCGCTCCGGAAACTCGGCGTCCGTCACCAGGTACTGGACCTGACTCATGTCGCCGACGGTAAACAGGCCCGTGGCGGGATACTTGGCCTTGTCCAGGAGGAGGACGGTGGCCTTCGCGCATTGTATGGACTCCCGCTGGAAGCACATGTCGTTTTCATAATAGGCGGTGAGCTGCATCCGCTCGTTGAGAGCCGCGCCGCTCAGAAGGGCCTTATCCGGATGGAACTGCCGCAGGGATTCGTAGGTGTACCGTCCCTGTGTGGCCCTCTCCGAGGCGGTGAACCAGCCGCCCAGAAAAAAGAAGCGCCTCACCAGGCTGCCCATTTCGAACAGCTGCGTGATATAAAAGGAATTCGTGAGGATGGTCAGCGTGCAAAGGAGCTCCGGCCTCTCCAGCAGCTCCTGGCAAAGGGCCATGACGGTGGTGCTGCTCTCCAGCAGAAGGGAATCCCTCTCCTGGATCAGAGCGCACGCCGCCTTGGCAATCCGGCGCTTTCCCTCTTTGTGAAAGGACTCCCGCAGAGCGTAGGGGATGGGGGCGATGCTGCGCTCCGCCAGGGCGGCGCCGCCGTGCCGCCAGACCGCGAGGCCCTGTTCCTCCAGGGCGGCCAGGTCCTTTCGGACGGTCTCCTTGGTCACGCCCAGCAAAGCCGCCAGCTCTGACACTGGAATCATAGGGGCGGTCTCCAGCAGCTTCAGTATTTCTTCCCGTCTGGCCTTGACTTTTTCCATATGTGTTCCTTTCGGCGGGCGTGCGCCAGTTTGACCGAGCGGCTTTACAGCAGGCCTCTCTCTCGCATGAGCCTGACCTTCAGCAGTCCGGCAATGGTTTTTCCGTCCCGAATCTCACCTCGGAGGACCATGGCCACGGCCTCCTCCAGGGGGAGCTTTACCGGCGTCAGGAATTCCTCCTCATCCAGGTGCATGGGGACGGGGCTCAAATCCTGAGCGGCCCAGAGGTGAATCACTTCGCCGGAGTATCCCACCGAGGGATAGAGGGGCTGCAAATAGGTGTATTGCGCGGCTGCCAGACCGCACTCCTCCTCCAATTCCCGTTTGGCGGTTTCCAGGGACTCCTCGCCCTCCTCCAGCCGGCCTGCCGGCAGTTCCCACAGCTCTTCGCCCACGGCGTAGCGAAACTGCCGGACCAGATAGACGCCGCCGTCCTTGTCCAGGGGCACAATGCAGGTGGCTCCGCTGTGGCGCACCACGTCCCGCGTCGTTGAGGCGCCGTTTTCCAAAAGAACCTCATCCCGGTCCACAGTGAAGACGTAACCTTGGAAAACCGTCTGACTGTGGAGCTTTTTTTCAAAGTGTCCCATAAAAATCTCCCTTTCCCACCGCATAGCTGTCAAATGTTTTAGAAGTTGCTCTCAACTTTATCATTTTTGGAATCTGTTGTCAATTATTCTTTTCCCGCGAATGAACAACCGCGTTTCAGACTCCACCTGGCGGTGGGGATTGAAAAGAATGAATGGCCGGCAGTCCGCGAGACTGCGGACCGCCGGCCGTTTGCTATTGCATCAGAACACACCCTGGGCCATCATGGCGTCGGCGACGCGCTGGAAACCGGCGAT
>ERZ777306.1056-NODE-1056-length-47537-cov-6.201171_pt1 | contig 47537 bp, 41 predicted proteins | sample MGYA00374966_ERZ777306 | MGnify/ENA primary metagenome ERZ777306 (study PRJEB29329, sample SAMN06343882) | mouse gut metagenome | isolation source: Mouse cecum | place: Austria: Vienna | collected 2014-11-15 ... | reverse complement strand
AGTCGCCGTAGGACCAGTTGCCCAGCATCTCGAACATGGTGTGGTGGTAGGTGTCGTGGCCCACCTCCTCCAGGTCGTTGTGCTTGCCCGAGACGCGCAGACACTTCTGCGTGTCGGCCGCGCGGGGGTATTTGCGAGGTGCGTTGCCCAGGAAAATATCCTTGAACTGGTTCATGCCCGCGTTGGTGAACATGAGCGTGGGGTCGCCCTTGACGACCATCGGGGCCGAGGGCACGATCGCGTGCTCCTTCGATGCGAAGAAGTCGAGAAAGGCCCGGCGAATTTCATTCGATTCCATCATATATCGTTTTATCCTGTTTTTTCGTTGGTAACTCGGGTTGCAAAATTACACAATTTACGCTAAATTTGCACGAATCAATGGAGTTTTTTCGGATGAAGGGCAACGATCGGAAACGCGCCTCGGCGCATGCGGAGGCGGCGCAGGGCGCGCCGCAGGCCGAGGTTTCGGCCGTGACCGTGCGGCTGCGCATCTACCGCACGATCCGCAAGGTGCTGCTCGGCTTCATGCTCGTGTCGGTGGCCAACGTGCTCTTCTCCTACTTCTTCTACACCCCCAAGATGTATCGGATCAACCGCGAGAACCGCGACCTGGTGATCCGCTACCGCATCCTGCAGGAGCGCATCCGCACGGCCCAGCGGCAGCTCGACGGCATCCGCCACCGCGACAACCACGTCTACCGCGCCCTCTTCGGCACCGACTCGCTCTCGATCGAGGGGGTGTGGCAGCCCTACCCCGCGTCGAAGTACGCCGCGCTGGCCGACGACGAGTTCGCCCGCCTGATGGTGCCCGCGTGGGAGCAGATGGACAAGCTGGCGCGCGAGCTCTACCTCGCCTCGCGCTCGATGGACGAGCTGCAGACCCTCTCGCGCAACAAGGAGCAGCTGGCATCGGCCATTCCGGCCATCTGGCCCATCGACCGCAAGGCGCTGCACGGCAACCACATCGGCGCCTTCACCCACCGGCGCTTCCACCCCGTGCTGGGCTATACGCGCCCCCACAACGGCGTGGACTTCGGCTGCGACCGCGGCACGCCCGTCTTCGCCACGGGCGACGCCACGGTGGTCACGGCCGACGGCAGCGGCTACAACGGCGGATACGGGCGGATGATCCTGCTCGACCACGAGTTCGGATACAAGACCCGCTACGCCCACCTGGACAAGGTGCTCGTCGAACGCGGGCAGCGCGTGGTGCGCGGGCAGATCATCGGACTGACGGGCAACACGGGGCTCTAGAAGGGTCCCCACCTCCACTACGAGGTGATACACAAGGGCACGCCGGTCAACCCGATCAACTATTTCAACCGCAACATGACCGCCGAGGAGTACGAAGAGCTCATGGCCCGGATGCGCGAAACCAACTACGAAACCCTCTGAGATGGCCGGCAAGAAAGATCTCGTCCGACTGCGGCGCCGCAGACGCCGCAAACAGCGCGCGATACGCGCCGTGGTGCACCTGCTCGCGGGACTGGGCATGGCGCTGCTCTACTACGCGGGCTTCTCGTTCTTCTTCGACACCCCCGTGGAGTACGAGCTCAAGCACTCGACCGACGCCCTGCGCCGCGAGTACGAGGCGCTCACGGCGCGCTACGACACCCTCGCAACCGTGCTCGACAACCTGGCCGAGCGCGACCGCGGCGTCTTCCGCACCCTCTTCGAGTCGGAGCCCTACGACCTGGACGCCGAGGGGCGCACGTCGCACGCCGCCACCTACGAGCAGATCATCGGCCGCTCGTCGCGCCAGCTGCGCCGCGAGCTGCGCCGGCGCACCGACGACCTCGAAGAGCGGCTCCGAGCCCTCAACGCCACCTACCTCGACCTGCAGCGCCGCATCGACACGACCGGGCGCCGCGCGGGCAGCATCCCGGCCATCCAGCCCGTCATCAACAAGCAGCTGACGCTGCTCACGGCCTCCTACGGCATGCGCTTCCACCCCTTCTTCAAGACGCTCAAGTCGCACCAGGGGGTCGACTACACCATCCCCGAGGGTTCGCGCGTCTTCGCCACGGCCGACGGCACGGTGACCAGCGTAGCCATGCGCAACTCGACCTCGGGGCAGACCGTCACGATCGACCACGGCAACGGCTACGAGACGCTCTACGGCCACCTGAGCCGCATCCTCGTACAGAAAGGGCAACGCGTGCGCCGCGGCGACATCATCGCCCTGTCGGGCGACACGGGGCTCTCGCTGGCACCCCACCTCCACTACGAGATCCGCCTCGACGGCATGCGCGTGGATCCGATCCACTACTTCTTCATGGAGCTCTCGCCCTCGGAGTACCAGCGCATCATGCGCATCGCACAGACGGGCATGCAATCCTTCGACTGACGTGACGCCGGGCGCTCGCATCCGACTGCTCCTGCTCGACTTCGACGGGACGCTGGCCGACACGCGGCGGGCCAACACGCAGGCCTACGTCGCGGCGCTGGGCGAGAGCGGCTACACGCTCACCGAGGAGGAGTATGCCGAGCGATGGTTCGGCATGCGGTGCGACGAGTTCCTCGCCCGGTACGGGATCGCCGACCCGGCCGAGCGCGAGCGGCTGCGGCTGCGCAAGATCGCCCTCTACCCCCGGTTTTTCGACACGCTGCGGCTCAACCGGCCGCTGTGGGCGTTCTGCCGCGCCTTCCGCGCGCGCGGCGGCCGGGTGTGGATCGTCTCGACGGGCAGCCCGGATAACATCCTCAACGCGATGCGGCACCTCGGGCTCGGCGCCCCGGGCGAAGAGCAGGCACCCGAGGGGTGCGTCGACGGCATCCTCACGGGAGCCGACGTCGAGCGGCCCAAGCCGGCGCCCGAATGCTTTCTGGAGGCGATGCGCCGCGAGGGGTGCACACCCGCCGAGACGCTCATTTTCGAGGATTCGGCGATCGGGCTCGAAGCCGCCCGCCGCAGCGGCGCGGGTTATTTCAAGGTGGAGTTGTGAATCGCGAAGCCTTCGGCTTCGTCTCTTTGCCGGCTCGCGCCTTTGGCGCGACCGCCCCAGCCGGCAAAGAGAGATCATGCGCGAAAACATCGGTTCACAGAACCGGCAGGCTGCAACTCCCCGACGCGGAGTGCCGCAAACGCAAATAATAAAACCCGGCTCTTAACCGGGGCAGCCCGCGGCCGCCATTTTCAATTTTCAACTTTCAATTTTCAACTTAAAAGCTTGTCACTTCGCCCCTCTGCGGCAGAGCAGGTTGAAGTCGCAGAAGGTGCACGTGTCGGGATCGTCGCACGGACGGAAAGGGACGGCCGGGTCGAAGAGCTCGGCGAGCGTTGCGCGCAGCAGCTCCTCGAAGCGCTCGGCGTAGAACGAGTAGCGGGCGCCGCGCACGCCGTCGCCCCGGTCGTCGAGCTGCGGCGCATAGTCGGGGCGGTGCATCGCCCGCACGTAGTAGAGCGCCGGCACGACGTCGCGCCCCTCCGAGCGGTGGAGCATCATGGAGTAGAGCAGCGTCTGGAGGATGTTCGACAGCCGGTGGCGCCCCTCGCCCGTGAAGAGGCTCTCCAAGCCTGCGAATTCGAGGTGCGGAGCGCCGGTCTTGTAGTCGACCACGCGCAGCGTGCCGTCGTCGAGCGAGTCGATGCGGTCGGCGATGCCGGAGAACTTGACCCGCAGCTCGCGCCCGCCGCAGCGGAACGGGAAAGCGTAGGCCACCTCGCGCTCGAGGCCCCGCACGGCGAAAGCGTCGTGGGCGGCGTCGTAGGGCACCACCCCGCCCCGCAGGTAGCGGACGACGATCTCGCGCACGAGCAGCAAGTTGCCCGTGTAGTCGGCCTCCGAGGCCCGCTCGTCGCGCAGCCAGTGTTCGTTGATCGCCTCGCCCACGGCACGGTCCACGGCGTCGGTCGAGAGCAGCGCCCGCAGCGTCTTCGCGGGATGCGCCTCGCCCTCGACACGGGCGTAGAGCCGCTGCGCGGCGGCGTGGAGAATGGTGCCGAACATGGGGGCGTCGACCTCCTCCGCAACCTCGTCGTCGGTCTCGAGCCGCGCGACGGAGTGGAAGTAGAAGCGCAGCGGGCAGGCGACGTAGCGGAACAGAGCCGTGGGCGAGAGCGTGGCGGGCGACTCGGGGTCGACGAAACGGCCGAGGCGCGCCATGACGGCGGCATCCTTCGCCACCTCGATCGGCGCCAAGGGGATCGGATTGACGTCGACGCCCGCCTCGATGCGGTGCACGCCCAGGCCGCTCTCGCAGTCGAGCTGGTGGATGTAGCGGCTCGGCTCGCCCGTCGACTTGTCGTCGGCACGGGCGCAGTAGAGCATGTGCACCGTCTCGGCACGCTGGATGAGGCGGTAGAAGTAGTAGGCGTAGACCCCCTCGTGGTGCTCGGGCGTGGGCAGCGAGAAGGCGGCGCGCAGGTTGTAGGGGACGAACGACGCCTGGGCGAGGCGGTTGCCCGGGAAGTTGTCGTCGGTCAGCGAGAGCAGGACGACGTGGCGGAAATCGAGGTTGCGCGTCTCGAGGATACCCATCACCTGCACCCCCTCGAGCGGCTCGCCCTCGAAGGGGATGCGCAGCGTCTGGAGGTGGCGGCGCAGCAGCGAGGCGTAGACCTCCGTCGAGAGGTCGACGTCGCACCCGTCGAGCGAATTGCGCAGCTTGACTATCTGGTCGGAGAGCACGGCGAGGAACTCCACCCGCTCGCCGGCGTCGTCGCCCTCGTAGGGGCGGCGCGCCACGGCCTCGATCACGCGCAGCAGATAGTCGGAGAGGTCGCGCCACTGCTCGGCCGCGGAGAAGAGCGCGGCTAACAGCTCGTTGCGGGCCAGCCACGCAGCCTCGACCGAGATGCGGCGCTCGTCGACGATCTGCTCCTGCAGCGAGCGGGTGAGCTCGGGGTCGCACCCGGCGACGTAGGGGTGCGCCAGCAGCCCCGCCACATCGGCGTGGTAGAAGGTCCACCCCCCGCCCTTGCGGCGGCGGTGGGCCTGCAACTCCACGAGGCGCTCGACGAAGGTGTAGGCCAGGCTCTGCCGGAGCGGGAAGCCCATGGTGACGTTGACCTCCCCCAGCTCGTCGGGCAGGGCGTGGAGCAGCGGCAGCAGCAGGTTCTCGTCAGTCAGCACCACGGCCGTCTCCTTGTCGAGCGGCGCCCCCTGCTCACGGGCCAGACTGCGCAGGATCTCGGCCGCATACTTGCACTGCACGGCGTTCGACACGGCGGCCACGGAGACCAGCCGCTTGGAGCGCGCCATGTGGTCGTGGGAGACGGCCCCGGCGACGGGCGGAAACTCGGCCAGGTTGGTGCGGACGAAGAGCCCCGCCTCCTGCTCGCGGTCGCGCAGATAGTAGTCGTCGTAGTCCCAGTAGAAATCGGTCTCGGCAGCGGAAGAGAGCAGACGGAAGAGCTCCTTCTCGCACTCCGACAGGGCGTTGAACCCCGCCACGACGAAGCGGCGCGGCGCGGCGAACGAGAAGCCTCCGGCGCGGATGCGTTCGGCGGCGGCGCGCTGCACCATGCCCCCGTAGGCGATGCCCAGCTCCGTCAGACGCGCGCGATAGGCGTCGTAGATGGGGCCCAGCGAGCGCCACAGCGCCAGAAAGCGGCGCTTCTCCTGCGACAGGTCGGCCTCGGGCCCCAGCGACGACCAGAAGCGCACGATCTGCAACTGGCGCGGGGTGAGGTACGAAAGATCGGCCTCCAGCTCGCGGATCTCCGAGAGATTGCGGAAGAGCTGCCGGGCGTCGATCAGGTACTTGTCGATCGTGTCGAAGTCAGCGAGCAGCATCTCGCCCCAGAAGTAGAAGCGGTCGAAAGGCTCGTCGTGGAAAGCGGAGTAGACGCGCCACAGCTCGGTGAGCAACCGCAGGCGGTCGGCCGTGCGGAGCCCCGAAATCTCCTCCATGAGCTCGTCGACGGTCGTCCAACGCGGCTGCCACATGGGGCGCTCGGCCACGCGCGAGAGCGCCTCGGTGAAGAAGAGGCGCGCGCGCCGCGACGGAAACAGCACCTCGCGCTGCGAGAGCGCCTCGCCGTAGCGGCCGTAGAGATCGGCGGCGACCTCCGCCAGGAAACCCTTCATCGCCCCCTCCTACTCGACGCGGACCGTGCCGCCGCCCATGAACTTGGCCTCGTCGCGCACGATCGAGGGCTGGCCCTTGTAGCCGACCTTGCCGCCCGTGGTGGTGCGGGCCACCAGACGCTCACCCACGCGCACCTCGACCTTGCCCGAGCCCGAGACGGAGGCGTCGACCGACCGTGCTTCGAGGCCGTAGGAGGAGAAGTCGCCCGTGGAGAGGGCGAGGGTGAGGTAGTCGACGCGCCCCGAGAGCGTGGCGCGGCACTTGCCCGAGCCCTCGAAGGCCAGGTCGCGCACGTCGAGATCGCCCTCGACGAGCGCCCCGCCCTCGATCCTCAGGTCGAAGAGCGTGGCCGCGAAGGTCCCCTCGAAGCGCACCGCGGCGTCGGAGACGAAGAGCGACGCGAGGGTGTTGTAGTAGACCGTGACCGAGGTGGTGCCGGCACGGCGCGCGTCGGCTCGCTCCGTGAGGCGCAGCACGCGCTCCCTGACCTCGGCGCGGAACTTGGCCGAGGGTGCACCCTCGGCGTCGAAGAGGATGCGGGGCGCCTCCGTATCGGGCACCCGCACCAGACGCACGGTCATCGGGCCGCGCAGGTCGACGGCCGAGAACTCGGAGAGCCACTCGCTGCGCGCCTCCGGGGCGGCAGCCGGCTGGTCGGCGGTCGGGGCCGCGGCGGCCTCGACGGAGGTCTGCGCGCGGAGCGTCGCGACGGAAGCGAGGGCCACGAGGGTCAGAATCAATCGTTTCATATCGTTTCGGTTTGTCAATTCAGGGGCTAATTTACGAAAATCCCGCCAAACGCTCCTTGTCGTTCGCGATTTGTTTCGTACTTTTGTTTCGGACCAAACGAAAAGACGGGCGTGAGAGCGAGAATCCTCAATGCGAGCGCGGGGTCGGGAAAGACCTACCAGCTGGCCTACAAATACGTGCGCGACACGGTGGAAAACCCCGAGCGCTACCGCCACATCCTCGCCGTGACCTTCACCAACAAGGCCACCGAGGAGATGAAGCGGCGCATACTCAAGGAGATCCACGCGCTCGCCTCGGGGGCCCCGAGCGGCTACCTGGAGGATCTCTGCCGCGAGTTGCGGCTCGACGCCGCGACGGTGCGTCGCCGTGCCCGCGAGGTGCGCTCGCGCATCCTGCACGACTACTCGCGCTTCACGGTGCTCACGATCGACACCTTCTTCCAGCGCATCCTGCGCGCTTTCATCAAGGAGCTGGGCATGGACCTCGACTACAACGTCGAGATCGAGACCGCCTCGGTGCTCACGCGCAGCGCCGACACGCTCGTCGAGCGCATCACCGTCGACGAGGAGCTACGGCGCTGGCTCACCGAGTTCGTCGAGGAGCGGATCGCCGAGGGGCGCAAGTGGGACATCCGCGACGGCATCCTCGCGCTCGGCGGCGAGCTCTTCAAGGAGCGCAACAAGGAGGCCCTGTCCGCAGCCCGGCCCCGCGAGGAGCTGGCGCGCATCGTGCGCGAGGCTACCTCCCGGGCCGAGCGCACGCGGCAGCAGATGCGCAAGCTGGCCGAGAGCGCCGTGCGGCTGATCGCCGACGCCGGGTGCACGGCCGCCGACTTCGCGGGCAAGAGCCGCAGCTTCGCCAACTACTTCTACGCGGTGGCGGCCGAAGGTCCGAAACCCTACACGGCCACCGTGGCCAAGCGCGCCGCCTCGACCGACGGATGGTGCGCGGCCGGCTCGCCCGCCGCGCCGCTCGTCGGCGCGCTGCAACCCCTTCTGCGACGCATGTGCGCCCTCTACGACGACAACCTGCGGCAGTGGAACACGAGCGATCTCATCCGGGAGAACTACCGCAGCTTCGCGCTGCTCGCGGACCTCTACGCCCAGGTGCAGCGCATGTGCGACGAGCAGAACACCATGCTGCTGTCGGAAACCAAATACCTGCTCTCCGAGTTCATCGGGCGCAACGACGCCCCCTTCATCTACGAGAAGGTGGGCAACCGCTTCGACCGCTTCATGATCGACGAGTTCCAGGACACCTCGGAGCGCGAGTGGGAGAACTTCCTGCCGCTGCTGCACAACGCCATGGCGCAGTCGACCGCCACGTCGGTGGTGCTGGTGGGCGACATCAAGCAGTCGATCTACCGCTGGCGGGGCGGCGACTGGCGGATCCTCCGCGCAGGGGCCGCCGAGGCGCTGGGCACGGACGACACGGAGGTGGTGGACCTGCGCGAAAACTGGCGCTCGCTGCCCGCGGTGGTGGCGTTCAACAACGCGGCGATCGCGCGCATCGTCGAGAGCGACAACCGCGAGCTGAACCGCACGCTCGACGAGGCGGCGGCGCGCGGCGAGGTGAGCGCCCCGACGGCCGAGACCCTGCGCGACACGCTCGCCGACGCCTACCGCGACCACGCGCAGCAACCCCGCCGGCGCAACGCCGGCGAGGGCTACGTGGCGATCGAGACCTTCGCCGAGCGGCCCCCTGTGGTCGAGCGTATCTGCCGCCTCATCGACGCCGGATTCCGTCCCGCCGACATCCTCGTGCTGGTGCGCAGCGCCACCGACGGCGCCAAGGTCGCCGCCGAGCTGCTCGACTTCAAGCAGCGCAACGCCGAGGAGCGCTACCGCTTCGACGTGATGACGCAGGAGGCGCTCGTGGTGGGCCGCGCCCCCGTGTGCGCCTTCGTCACGGCGGCCCTGCGCCTGGCCCTCAACCCCGCCGACAAGCTGCACCGCGCGCTCTACAACCAATACCTCGGCCGACCGTTCGACCGGCCGCTCGACGACGACGAGCGCGCCTTCTTCCGCACGCTGCGCCTCCACGCGCCCGAGGAGGCCTTCGAGCGGATCGTCATGCGCTACGACCTGCAACACCGCCCCGCCGAGACGGCCTACCTGCAGGCGCTGCACGAGCAGATCATCGCCTTCGGGGCGAACAGAATCGCCGACATCCCCCTCTTCCTGCGCTGGTGGGACGAGCAGGGCAGCCGCCGCTCGCTGACCACGGAGCGGAGCGAGCGGGCCGTGGAGATCACCACCGTGCACAAGGCCAAGGGTTTGGAGCGTCGCGCCGTGGTGATCCCCTGGTGCTCGTGGCCGCTCGACCCGCGCGCGAGCGGCGTACAGAACATCGTCTGGGCCGAGGCCCGCGACGGCGAGGCGGCGGCCGTGGGGCGCTTTCCGGTGCGCTACCGCAAGGCGATGGCCGAGTCGGGGTTTTCGGAGGAGTACTACCGCGAGCTGGTCTACACCCATGTCGACAACGTGAACCTGCTCTACGTGGCGCTCACGCGCGCGGCCGAGTCGCTCCACGTGTTCATCCCCCAGCGGTCGGCGCGCACGGTGGGCGGGCTGCTGCTGCAAAACCTCGCCGCGGAGCAGGGGCGCGTGCGCATCGGCGATGCGGAGGGGCGCTACGAGCGCACGGAGGCGGGCGAGCGGTTCGAGTTCGGCACCTTCGCCGGCCCCGCCCCGGGCGGGCGGGAGGAGGGGGCCGAGCACGCCGTGGTGCGGGACTACCCTACCTCGCCCGTGCGGTTGCGGCTGCGGCTGCCCTCGCAGCGCTACTTCGAACAGGGCGAGCGGGAACTCTCGCCGCGCAACTTCGGCATACTGATGCACAAGGCCTTCGAGTGCGCGACGTCGGAGGCCGACATCCGCGGCGCCGTGGAGCGCATGCAGGCCGACGGGAGCCTCGACGCCGCGCAGGCGCAGCAGCTCCGCGAGGCGATCGACCGCGCGCTGGAGCACCCCGCCGCCCGCGAGTGGTTCGGCGACGGGTGGGACGAGGTGCGCAACGAAAACGAGATCGTGGTGCCGGGCAGCGGCTCGGTCCGGCGCCCCGACCGCGTGATGCTGCGCGGCCGGCGCGCCGTGGCCGTCGACTACAAGTTCGGCGCCCCCGAGCCTCAGCGCTACGCCCGGCAGATCGGCGACTACCTCGCGCTGCTGCGCGGGATGGGCTACACCGAGACCGAGGGCTACGTGTGGTACGTCGCGCTGGGGCGGATCGAGCGGGTCGAGTAGCCGCGCAGCGGCATGCGGAAACCCGCCCCCGCGAAAAAGACGGAACGGCGCCCCTCTTGCGAGGAGCGCCGTTCGCGCATGTCGGGCATCGCGGCGGTTTAGCGCGTCACGGTGTGGCCGTTGTAGACGATGGTCTGGTGCAGGCGGTAGTTGCCCAGCAGCGTCCAGGTGATGGTCACCAGGGGCGAGGGGAAGGTCTCGGTGAGCAGCGCGCCGTTGAGCAGACGGCAGGTCTCCTTGCCGCCCTGGATCTGGTAGGGGCTGCCGAATACGCCCTTCTCCGCCTCGTAGGCAAATTCGAGCGACGTGGCGTTGTCGAGCGAGAAGAGCGAAGCGCCGCGTGCGCTGCCGTCGAAGGTGAAGGTCTTCTCCGAGAGGTCCGACCAGGCCAGATTCTCACCGCCCAGGGGAGGCGTCAGCGTGAAGGAGCCGTCCCATGCCGAGCGGATCGACTTGCCGCTCTGCGCCACCTCCACGTTGCGCATCGTGATCTGGTAGAGCCCGTTGAGACGGCCGATAGAGAACTCGCCCGCCGTCATGTCGACGGCCTGGTAGCTCTGCGCGCCGCTCGTGGCCAGGAGCACCTGGAAGCCCGGATCGAGCTCGACGGTCCAGGGCACGGGGCTCGCGTTCAAGGGCTTGCCGTCGGTCTTGACGGTCATCGTGCCCTTGCACATATAGTAGTCCTTGATCGTCGTGGGAGCGAACGTGATGCGGTAGCCTTCGGGCACCGACTCGATCTTGGTGCCGTTGTTCTGACCGAAGAAGCGCTCGTAGACCTGCGTAGCGCCCACGCGCACCTGCTCGAGCGCCGGACGCGTGCCCGTGGCGGCCTCCTGCTTGTCGGCCTCGGCCTCGAGGATCGCCAGACGCAGGGCCATGTCGATGGGCTGCATGGCGATGCGGTTCTGCACCGATGCGTAGTCGTAGATCTGAAGACCGGGGATCACGGGCTCGAGCTCGCCGTAGCCGTTGTCGCTGTTGTTCATGCACGAGGAGAACAGCGTAGCCGCAGCCGCGGCCATCAAAAGAACTTTTTTCATTTGCGTTGTTGAGTTGGTTTCGTTGCTCTATAAACGGCCGAGGCGGCGAATACTGCATGCCGGCACGAAAAAAATAATGGGCCCGGCCGACGAGGGGCAACGGCCGGGCCATTATGCCCCTCCGCTTTTCGGGCCTTCGCCGCCGCTGGCTGCGGCCCGCCGGCTCTGCGAGCCGAAAGCGCACCCCCTCGCCGGGGGAGGCCTCCAGCCACCGTCGTGCACGCAGCCACCCCCGGCTACGACCCTCCCCCATTTTCGATTTTCGGCTTCGCGTTTTCGATTTTTTGCGTATCTTGTGCATCGGGAACGCCATCCCGCGACACAAGAAAAACGAATAAGCTGATAATCAAAGCCATGTCACTGATCTCCCTCTTCGGCCGCAACCGCAACGACGCGCCGACCTACCCCGCCGACACGCTGACGCTCCGCGACGGCTCGCAGGCCACGCTCCACTTTTTCCGCCACGCCTCGCTGGCCATCGAGCACGAGGGGCGTCGGATCTACGTCGACCCGGTGGGCGAATACGCCGACTACGCCTCGCTGCCCAAGGCCGACCTGATCCTGGTCACCCACTCCCACTACGACCACTTCGACCGGGCCGCCGTGGAGGCGGTGCAGGTGCGCGAGACGGAGCTGCTCTGCGACCGGACCACGGCCGAAGCCTTCGACATGGAGGGGTGCACGGTCATGCGGCCGGGCAGCGTCGCCACGCCGCGTCCGGGGGTGACGGTGGAGGCCGTGGCCGCCTACAACACCACGGAGGGGCACCTCGACTTCCACCCCGCCGCGCGCGAGGACTGCGGCTATGTCCTGACGCTGGGCGGCACGCGCATCTACATCGCGGGCGACACGGAGCCCACGCCCGAGATGGAGGCGCTGCGCGGAATCGACATTGCCTTTCTTCCCGTGAACCAGCCCTACACGATGACCGTGGATCAGGCCGTCGCCGCCGTGAAGGCGCTGCGGCCCGCGATCTTCTACCCCTACCACTACGGCGAGGTGGAGGAGCTCACCGACACCGAGCGCCTCGCCCGCGAGCTGGAGGGGATCACCGAGGTGCGGATCCGGCCGATGGAATAGCCATCGCCGGCGGCGGCAGGGCGCACCGCGGCGTGTGCCCGAAATGTCGCACCGCAGTGGCAGCCATGCGGCAAAAAAACGGAAAAATATTTGGCAGCACGAAATATTATTCGTAGTTTTGCAAACAACGAATAAGAAACCGATGGAGCAGAGAAAATATACGTCGGAGCAGGAGCAGGCGGCCCGCTTCGCCAAGGCGATGGGACACCCGGCGAGGATGGCGATACTCGAATTTCTGGCCCGGCAGAACTGCTGCTTTTTCGGCGACATACACGAGGTGCTGCCCATCTCCAAAGCCACCGTTTCGCAGCATCTGAAGGAGCTCAAGGAGGCGGGACTGATCCAGGGCGAGATCGAAACGCCCAAAGTGAAGTACTGCATCGACCGCGAAAACTGGCGGATCGCCTCGGCGCTCTTCGGCAGGTTCTTCGCACAATGCGCCTGCGAAAAGGGGCGGTGCTGCGAATAGCGGCATTTTTTTCGGGCCGCAATGTTCGTATTTCGACGAATTACAAATATGCTGAACGAAATGTAAAAAATCATTCTGACGACGGCCCTGTGCCTCGGCCTGTACGCCTGCGCAGGCCGAGGCACGCAGGGGGAGGCCCGCCCCGAAGAGGCGCCGCAAAAAGATCGGGTCGAGGTGCTCTGCTTCCACAGCCGGCAGCGCTGCGCCACCTGCCGGGCCATAGAGCGAAACGCACGGGAGGCGATCGAGGCGCGATTCGCCGACGAACTGGCTCAAGGGCAGGTCGTTTTCCGAACGATCGATATCTCCGAGGCACAAAACGCGAAGATCGCCGAAGCGTACGAGGTCGGCTGGTCGTCGCTGGTCGTCAGCCGATGGAAAGCGGGAGAGGAGACCCGCGAAGACCTGACCGCCTATGCCTTCGCCAACGCCCGGACGGCCCCCGAGAAGTTCGGGCCGCAGTGGCGGCAAAGGTCGAACCGCTGATGGAATAGAGGTCATGGAGTGGTTGCAGACATTGCTGGACAACAGCACGACACCGGCTCTGACGGCCTCTCTTCTGGGCCTGCTCACGGCCCTCTCGCCCTGCCCGCTGGCGACGAACATCGCCGCCGTGGGATTCATCGGCCGGCAGATCGGAGACCGGCGGCGGGTGTTCCGAAACGGCCTGCTCTACACGCTCGGACGCATCGTGGCCTACACGGCTCTGGGCATGGCGCTCATTCCGCTGCTCCGCGAGGGGGCGAGCCTGTTCGGCATCCAGCGGTTCATCGGCCGCTACGGAGCGCCGCTCGTCGGTCCGGCGCTGCTGCTGTGCGGGGCGCTGGTCGGGATACTCAAGCTGCACCCCGCGCGGGTGGCGCTCGGCGCGGCGGCGACGGCAGGCGCCGCGCTGCTGGCCCATCTGCGGATCGACGACGCGGCGCTCGCACCGCTCGTGCCGACGATCGTGGCCGTCGCGGCGCTCTCGCACGCTCTGCTGCGCGACGAGCGGAGCGAGGAGAACCGGGAGTGGGCCCTCGCCTCGTGGGGCTTCGCCAAGCAGATACTGCCGCTGCTGGCCATCGGCGTCGCGACGGCCGGGTTCCTGCTCGGTTCGACGCACGACGGCACCTCTGTCGCAGGCATCGTGCCCGACGCGTGGGTCGCCTGGGCCGTGGGCGGCGACTCGCTGCGGTCCAACTTCTTCGCCTCGTTCACGGGGGCGTTCATGTATTTCGCCACGTTGACCGAGGTGCCGATCATCCAGGGGCTGATGGCCTCGGGCATGGGCAAGGGTCCCGCGCTGGCGCTGCTGCTGGCCGGTCCGTCGCTCTCGCTGCCGAACATGCTGGTCATCCGCGGCGTGCTGGGAACGAAAAAAACGGCGGTCTACGTGGCCCTCGTAGTCGCGATGGCGACCCTGGCGGGATACGTATACGGCAACCTGCTCTGAAGCCGCAAGTGCGAAAAACGCGGCGCACCTCTCCGGGTGCGCCGCGTTGCATTTACCGAAGCGGGCTCCCTGCCCTACTTCTTGTCAGAGTGCTTGCCGCCGCATTTGCCGTCGCACTTCTCCCCGGCGTGGTCGTGCTTCTTCGCAGCCCCGGGAGCGGCGGAGCACTTCCCGGCGTCGCACGCCCCCTTCGGCTCGGCTTTCACGCGCAGCGACGCGAAGCCGCGCACGAGCTGGGCGTCGTTGGTCTTCGCAGGGTCGTAGGTCACCGTGACCTCCTTCTTTGCGAGGTCGACCTCGACGTCCTTGACGCCCTTGCCCAGCGACGGCACGTTGTCCATGATCTTCTTGACGCAGTGGTCGCAGTCGATGTCGGTGACGAACACGGTCTTGGCCGTCTTCTTGCCCGCTGCGGGCTTGGCGGCCATCGAGATGCCGGCGCCCAGGAGGGTCGCGAGGCAGATCAACAGAATCTTTTTCATGAGTAGGAAAGGTTTAAGGTTTGAAATTCGTCAATAGAGATTGAAACGCAGGCCGGCGTAGAACTTGCGGCCCATCAGGGGACCCCACACGTTCATCGAGTTGAAGCCCGTGGAGAAGGGGGCGTCGGCATGGAGGATGGGATCCTTCTGGCGGTAGTCGGCGATGTTCTCGCAGCCGACGTAGATGTCGAACTTGCCCACCTTGCGGCTCACCTGGGCGAAGAACATCGGGTAGCGGGGCGAGTAGCGGCTGTCGGCCAGGTCGCCCGTCTGCGACGGGAGGCGCGAGGGGCCGTTGAGCTGCGCCGTGGCGTCGAAGACCCAGCGACGGAATCGGGTGGCGTACTGTAGGTTGAGCAGCGTCTTGTACTGGCTCACCAGCGGCCGCTCGACGCGCGCCACGGTCCCGTCGGGACGATCGACGGTCATCGACGAGTCGGTGTAGCGGAACGTGGCGAAGATGTCGAAGCGCTCGACGGGCGTCCACGAGAAGTCGATCTGGTAGGTGTCGGTGTAGGAGCGGCCGTCGGTGCCGTAGACGAGAATGGCCGTGGGGTCGTACTCCTGGTCGGCGACCACCGAGTGGTAGAACTGCGTGCGGAAATAGTCGAAGCTCAGCGTGGCGTCCTCGCGCTCGACCAGCGTGAAGGTCTGCGAGAGGCTGCCGCCCACCGTCAGGGCCTTCTCCATGCGGTCGAAAGCCGCAAAATCTTCGGGCAGCACGATGCGGCGGCCCGTGGCCAGCATGCCGATGTTGTCCGTCAGGACATTGGTCGAACGGTAGCCCAGACCGGCCGAGGCGCGCAGGACGGTCGTCGGGGTAATGTTCCACTTGATGTGGCCGCGCGGCGTGACGAAGAAGCGGTCGTAGTAGAAGTTGTAGTCGCCGCGCAGGCCCGCCACGAGCGAGAACTTCTCCTTGACGTTATAGGTATACTCGGCATAGGCCCCCGCCTCCTGCTCGTCGCGGTCGAGCCGATAAATGCGCGGGGTGTCGCCGGCGATCCACGGCGTGGGGTTGGCGAGCCGCTCGCGGTAGTACTGGAGGTGGCCCTGCACGCCTACGTTGAGCGACGAGCGGTAGGTGAAGTAGTGGGCGTACATGAGGTTGGCCGCGAGCGAGTTCTCGTTGCCGCTGTAGTCGTTGAGCCCGAAATAGGCCGCCTCGTTGAAGTGGTCGAAGTCGACCACCAGGGCGATGTTGGAGCGTTGCTCGTCCTGCTCGTCGGCATCCCACACCGAGGGGCCGACGGGCGTGCCCAGCTTGAAGTAGCCGTTGACGCCGCGGTTGCGGATGTGCGAGCCGTAGAGCGTGCCGGGCTCGTCCCACGCTTGGGTCATCCGCTCGCGCATCGAGCGCTTGTAGTCCGTCATGCCGCCCAGGCGGTTCTCCTGCACGAACTTCCAGCCCCAGCGGATCTGCGTGCCGTCGTCGGCCGCGTAGAGCCACTTGTTGGCCACGTTGATCTGGTCGGCCTTGGGCAGGTCACGGAAACCGTCGTGGTTGTGGTCCATCTTCCGCACGTCGGTATCCATCGAACCGTGGAGCAGCAGGACGCTCGTGAGCTTCTTGTCTTTGGTGACGGGGAAAGCCGTCGAGATGTTGGCCTCGGGGCGCAGCTCGTCGTCGAGATAGAGGTTGACGAAGAGACGCTCCTCGTCGGTGGGCTTGCGGTGCTCGAGGTTGATCTGACCCGTGATGGCCTCGTGGCCCGCCGTGACGGACGAGGTGCCCTTCGACACCTGGATCGAGTTGAGCCACATGCCGGGCGTGTAGCTCAGGCCGTAGGGGGCGCTCAAGCCGCGCATGACGGGGCGGTTCTCGTCGAGGATCTGGGTGTAGGTGCCGGCCAGGCCCAGCATCTTGATCTGGCGCGCGCCCGAGATGGCGTCGCTGTAGCCGACGGTCACCGAGGCCGAGTTCTCGAACGACTCGGCCAGGTTGCAGCAGGCCATCTTGCAGAGGCCCGCGAAGGAGATCATCTCGCCCTTGAGGAGACCGTCGCGCTTGATGTAGTTGCCGCTTTGGTTGCCCTCGACGACGACCGATTCGAGCTCGAGGCCGTCCGTGCGCAGCGTGAACTCCACGCGGTCGGCACCCGCGGCGACACGCACCGTGTCGTTGACATAGCCCAGGAACGAGGCGACGAGCCGGTCGTGGCCCTTCACGCGGTGAACGAGGTAGGCGCCCGAGGCGTCGCAGGCCGTGCCCACGGTGGTTCCGGCCCAGTAGACCGAGGCGCCGGGGAGCGGCTGATTGTCGGCGTCGCGCACGACGCCCCGGAGGTCCTGCGCACGCAGCGAGGCGCACAAGAGGGATCCGGCGAAAAGTAAAATGAGTTTGATTTTCATGGTTTCGCGTAATCGGTTAAACTTCGGTGCGGCGGATGCGCACAGCATCCGCCCGTCGGGGTTCAGACCGTTACGGGAGGGGCACGAAGGCCGCAAAGGCCCGGAAGCGGATCGGCCGGGAAGGGAGCCGGGCGCTCGACGGGGCGGGAACGCAGCGCCGGTACATGGGCCGGGCAGGGGCACTCGGCAGCCAGCGAAGCGGGCAGGTGGATGACGGCGCAGCGGAGCTGCCGGTCGCCCTCGGCGTCGGCCGCCGTGTAAAGAGCGATGTCGGTGGAGTGGCGGTCGTCGCAGCAGGGCGCCGCCAGACAACAGTCGACCGCTTCGCTGGCGACGAAGCGGGAGGCGCAGCAGGCGTGGCGGCAGCACGAGGCCTCGCCGCGCGCATGACCGACCATCGCCACGCACTCGCACGAGAGCGACAGCGCGACCGGGCCGACCGCCATCGTCAGATAGAGGGCCAGCAGCAGGAAAGATATGGTCCGCCGGAGCTTCATCGGCACAAAGATAGGGGTTTCGGCGAAAAATTCAAAATCGGAACGTCGAAAATGGGGCGGCCCGCAGCCTCCCCGGCGATTTACACGCGACACGGCGGTCGAAGACCGGCGGGCCGCAGCCTCCCCCGGCGGAGGCCCGCTACGCTTGACAGCGCCGCGGTCCCCGCAGGCTGCCGCCCGCCCCTCACTTTTTACTTTTCACTTCTTACTTTATGACTTTTCTGCGTACCTTTGCCCTATGGAACCGGCCGAAGAGACCAAACGCATCTACGAGGCGCTGCGGCGCTGGTGGGGCTTCACGACCTTCCGTCCCGTGCAGGAGCAGATCATCCGCGCGGCGATGGAGGGGCGCGACACGCTGGCGCTCATGCCCACCGGCGGCGGCAAGTCGCTCACCTACCAGGTGCCGACGATGGCCCGCGAGGGGCTGTGCATCGTCGTCACGCCGCTCATCGCCCTGATGAAGGACCAGGTGGACCGGCTGCGCGCGCGGCGCATCGCGGCCGTGGCGATCCACTCGGGGCTCTCGCCGCGGCAGATCGACATCGCGCTGGACAACTGCGTCTACGGCGACGTGAAGTTCCTCTACGTGGCCCCCGAGCGGCTCGCGTCGGAGGCTTTCCGCCTGCGTGTGGTCAGGATGAACGTCTCGCTCCTGGCCGTCGACGAGGCCCACTGCATCTCGCAGTGGGGCTACGACTTCCGCCCTTCGTACCTGCGCATCGCCGAGCTGCGCGAGCGGCTGCCGGGGGTGCCCGTGCTGGCGCTCACGGCCTCGGCGACCGACCGCGTGGCCGAGGACATCATGCACCACCTCCGCTTCGCCGAGCCCCACCTGCTGCGCAGCAGCTTCGCGCGCCCCAACCTGTCGTACAGCGTGCGCCGCACCGACGACAAGAACGGCCAGCTGCTGCGCCTCGTGCACAACGTCGCGGGGTCGGGCATCGTCTACGTCCGCACGCGCGAGGCTACCGAGCAGGTGGCCGACCTGCTGCGCGGCGAGGGGATCACGGCCGCGGCCTACCACGGCGGCATGGGCCACGCCGAGCGGTCGATGCGCCAGGAGGAGTGGCTCACGGGCAAGGTGCGCGTGATGGTGGCCACCAACGCCTTCGGCATGGGCATCGACAAGCCCGACGTGCGGTTCGTGGTCCACTACGCCATGTGCGACTCGCTGGAGAGCTACTACCAGGAGGCCGGACGCGCCGGGCGCGACGGACAGCGCGCCTACGCCCTGCTGCTCGTGGCCTCGGACGACGAGGGGCGCATCGTGCGCCGCTTCGAGCAGGAGTTCCCGCCGCTCGACAAGATCAAGGATATATACGAGCGCGTCTGCTCCTACCTGCGTATCGGCATCGGCGAGGGGGCGCAGACGGCCCAGCTGTTCAACATCCACGACTTCTGCGCCCGCGAGCACCTCTATGGCGGGACGGTGCAGAGCGCCCTGAAACTGCTCCAGCAGAACGGCTACATGACCCTCACCGACGCGCAGGAGAACCCCGCGCGGGTGATGTTCTGCGTGAGCCGCGACGACCTCTACAAGGTGCGGATCCTGCGCGACGAGCTCGACCACTTCATCCGCACGCTGCTGAGGCTCTACAACGGCATCTTCACCGACTTCCGCCCCATCGACGAGGGGGAGCTGGCCACCTGGAGCGGCTACACGCCCGAGCGGGTGCGCGAGTTGCTCAAGCGGCTGTGGCAGCTGCGGCTGATCCGCTACATCCCCTCCAACCGCTCGCCGATCCTCTACCTCGACGAGGAGCGGCTGCCCAAGGCCGATCTCTACATCGCTCCCGAGACCTACAAGCGGCGGCAGGAGCTGCTGCGCGAGCGCTTCGCCGCCATGCTCGCCTATGCGCAGAACGACACGGAGTGTCGCAGCACGGTCGTCGAACGCTACTTCGGGGCGGGCGACCAGGCTGCGCCATGCGGCGTGTGCGATCTCTGCCTGGCCCGCCGGCGGGCCGAGAGGCTGCGCCGACGCGAGGCCGACACGGCCGACGAGCGGCTGTCGCAGGCGCTGCACGAGCGACTCACGGCCGGTGCGGCCGACCCCCGCACGCTCTGCGCCGAGCTGGGCGGCGACCCCGCGCGCATCGCCGCGCTCGTGCGCGAAGGACTCGACGCGGGGAAAATCCGCAGCCGCGACGACGGAAAATTGGAAATAATTCCGTAGTTTTGCAGGAATCATTCACCGATGAGTACAGAAAATCGTTTTACGGACAAAATAAGCAACGAGCTGACGGCCCAGCTGCCCGCCATCGAGTTCGACGGCGAGGTGGTGGTCGTGGACGACGAGCGCGCCGTCGAGGCGGCGTGCGCATACCTCGCCGCGCAGCCCATGATCGGCTTCGACACCGAGACGCGCCCTTCGTTCCGCGCGGGCGTCACGTTCCGCGTGTCGCTGCTCCAGCTCTCCTCCCCGGAGCGTTGTTTCCTCTTCCGCCTCAACCGCATCCCCCTCTCCAAGCCGATCCTGCAACTGCTCGGCGACGAGCGGGTGCCGAAGATCGGCGCCGACGTGGCGGGCGACCTGCGCTCGCTGCGCCAGATCCGCCACTTCCGCGACGGGGGCTTCGTCGACCTGCAACAGATCGCACCCGAGTGGGGCATCGAAGAGAAGAGCCTGCGCAAGCTCTCGGCCATCGTGCTGGGCAAGCGCGTGTCGAAGGCACAGCGGCTGAGCAACTGGGAGGCGACGACGCTCACCGACAAGCAGCGCACCTACGCCGCCACCGACGCCTGGGTCTGCACGCGCATCTACGAGCGCCTGCAGCGCACGCCCAAAGCGCCCCGCCCCACCCCGCCGCCCGCCGCAGCGGCGCCTGCGGCCGAGGAGGCGGCAGCCTCCGCCCCGACCCGCGCACGCCGCCGGCCGCGCCGGCACCGTCGCTCACCGAAAAAAACAGCTACAGCATGATACCCCAAATCTACCTGCGGCGCGGCAAGGAGGAGTCGCTCCAGCGCCGCCACCCGTGGATCTTCTCGGGCGCCATCGACCACATCCGGGCCGAAGAGGAGGCCGAAATCGCAGAAGGCGCCCTGGTCGAGGTCTACACCCACGCGGGCGACTTCATCGCCCAGGGACACTACCAGATCGGCTCGATCGCCGTGCGCGTGCTCTCGTTCGAGCGCGAAGCGATCGACGCGGCGTGGTGGCGCCGCCGCCTGGAGGTGGCCTACGACGTCAGGCGCACGCTGCACCTTGCCGACAATGCCGAGACGACGTGCTACCGTCTGGTGCACGGCGAGGGCGACTCGCTGCCGGGCCTGGTGGTCGACATCTACGGCACGACGGCCGTGGTGCAGTGCCACTCGGTGGGCATGTACCGCGCCCGCATGGAGATCGCCGCAGCCATCCGCGCGGTCTACGGCGAGCGGATCGCCGCCATCTACGACAAGTCGTCGCAGACGGTGCCCTACAAGGCGGGACTGGGCGCTGTGGACGGCTATCTGTGGGGCCGCGCCGACAACCCCTCGCAGGTGGTGTTGGAGCACGGCGAGCGGTTTCTGGTCAACTGGGAGCAGGGGCAGAAAACCGGCTTCTTCCTCGACCAGCGGGAGAACCGCGAGCTGGTGAAGCGCTACGCCAAAGGACGCACGGTGCTCAACACCTTCTGCTACACGGGCGGCTTCTCGGTCTACGCGATGGCGGGCGGCGCCCGGGAGGTATGCTCGGTCGACTCGTCGGAGCGCGCCGTGGCCCTCGCGGCCGAGAATATGCGGCTCAACTTCGGCGAGGGTGCCGCCCACACCGAGGTGGCGGCCGACGCCGTGGAGTACCTGCGCGACATCGGCGACCGCTACGATCTGATCATCCTCGACCCGCCGGCCTTCGCCAAGCACCACAAGGTGCTGGGCAACGCCATGCAGGGCTACAAGCGGCTCAACGCCCGCGCCCTGTCGCAGATCCGCCCGGGCGGCATCCTCTTCACCTTCTCCTGCTCGCAGGCGGTGTCGAAGGAGCTCTTCCGCACCACCGTATTCTCGGCCGCGGCGATCGCCGGGCGGCGGGTGCGCATCCTGCACCAGCTGACCCAGCCTGCCGACCATCCGATCAACATCTACCACCCCGAGGGCGAATACCTCAAGGGGCTGGTGCTCTACGTGGAGTAACCGGGCTCGGCAGGCGGCCGCGCAGGGCGATTCCGCCCTGGGTGAAATTCGTCGAAGCCGACCATACGAATATTCCTATTTTTCAAAGGTGGCGAATAAATGCGGAACCGCCAAACCGCGATTCTTCGCCAATAAACTATGCGGAATAGTTGCATAACGATAAAAAATCGTTATATTTGCATAGTCAAGCATCCACACACCCTTGAAATTCGGATATGCGTAAAATTCTTCTTGTTCTCGCGCTCGCACTTTTCGGTGCAGACGCTGCGAGCGCCCGATTCACGGTCACGGTTCCTGCGAAATGGAAAGGCCGTAAAATCCTCTTCAAGGCGACGGAAATACGGAGCATGGTCGAGGCCGAGTCGTTGGCCGACCTGGTGACCCGCACGGATACGCTGACGATCCGCTCCGAAACGTTCTCGCTCGACCACGTATTCCCGAACGGCACGTGTTACCGTTTCCTGACGTACGAAACGCCGCGCGGCTATCACGAGATTATCTTCACGTTCTATGCCGATCCTGCGGACGAGCTGGCCATAACGCTGTCGGACAGGCAGTGCTCGGCCGTCGGAACCCCGTTGATGGAACAGGTTTCCGAAATCCAGAACCGGGTCAAGGATTCGGAGCGCCGCTACATACGGGCACTCGAGGCGGAAGAGACCGAGGCGGCGCGCGAAACGGCCGTGCAGCTGTTCGCCTACCTGAAAGCTTGTATCGCGGCACATCCCGACCGGGTCGGCGCGCCTTATGCCGTGATGGAGCTCACCAATGCGGAGGAGGTCGTGGAGTACGGCTCGAAGCTGACCGGCGAGGCCCTCGCTTCGATGATCTATCCGCTCGCGCGATCGAATATGGCGGATGCCGAGAAGCGGCTGGCCAAACGGGCGAAACAACGGACGCTGGAGTCGGCGGCCAAGCCGGCTCCCGATTTCACACTGCCCGACATGCAGGGCAATCGGGTCGCGTTGAGCGACTTCCGCGGGAAATGGGTCATTCTCGACTTCTGGGGTTCGTGGTGCGGATGGTGCATCAAGGGATTTCCCGAGTTGAAAGAGGCGTATGCGAAATACGACGGGAAGCTGGAGATCGTGGGAATCGACTGCAACGACTCTCCCCAGGCATGGAAAGCCGCCGTGGAACGTTACGAACTGCCGTGGGTACAGCTCTACAGCTCGAAATCCGACGATGTGAAGGAACTGTATGCCGTGCAGAATTTTCCTACCAAGGTCATCATCGACCCCGAGGGCCGTATCCGAAAGGTTTGCAGCGGCCATGCGCCGGAGTTTTTCCGTGAGTTGGAAAAATGGATGCAGGCGCGATAACGCGATTCCCCACTCTAAAGCAACCTTACGCACATGAAACACCTGTTATTTACGATCGCGGCGCTCGCAGCCGCATGGAGCGCCGCAGCGCAGAGCCGCACGGAGACCTTCACCGTGGAGAGCCCCCTGCTCGGGCGCGAGAAAACCTGCTCGGTCTATCTGCCCGACGGCTACGACCGCAGCGAACGCCCCTACCCCGTACTCTACCTGCTGCACGGCGCCAGCGGATGCCACACCGACTGGCTCGAACTGGGCAACGCGCGGCAGATCCTCGACGAGGCGATCGCCGAAGGACGCGCCGTGCCGATGGTCGTGGTGATGCCCGACGCCTCGGGTGACGGCGAGTACCGCATGGGGCCCCACATGGGCTATTTCGACCAGCCCGGGTGGCCCTACGAACGGTTCTTCTTCGAGGAGCTGCTGCCCGCAGTCGAGCGACACTACCGCATCGCGGGCGACAAGTCCGACCGCGCCATCGCGGGGCTCTCGATGGGCGGAGGAGGCGCCACGGTCTATGCCCAGCACCACCCCGAGCTCTTCGCCGCCGCATGCCCGATCAGCGCGCTGCTGACCATCGACGACGGAAGGATGCGCCAGGAGGAGTTCGCCGCTTCGGTCGATGCGACCAGCCCGCTGCGACGGCTCGAATCGCTCTCCGACGACGAGGCCGAGGCGCTGCGCACGGTGCGCTGGCGGGTCGACTGCGGCGACGACGACTACCTGTGGGAGGGCAACGTCCGCTTCTATACGCTCATGCGCAAGCGGAACATCCCCCTCGAATTCCGCATGCGCGACGGCGGCCACACGTGGCGCTACTGGCAGACGGCCTTGCCCGAGATCCTGACGTTCGTATCGGCGGGCTTCGACCGCTGAGCCCGCCGCCCGGGCCGCACTGCCCGGGAAACTCCGCTCAAACCGGCCATGCCCGGACCGGCCGCCGTCTCCGCACACAAGCCGGACACCCTCAGCCGCCCGGCGCATAACCCGCCGCACACGATTCCGCGCATCCGCGCCGTGCGGCACACGAAGCCTCAACCGCCCCTCACGACCCCGGCCATGCAAAACGAAACGGGCCTTCGCATCGATTGCGGAGGCCCGTTTTGCGTCGGGTCGCGGCGCGTCGGCAGCCTACTTGCGGCGGGCGCGCTGGGCAGCCTCCTGCTGGCGCATGAGCTCCTCGTAGCGCTGCTGGAACTTCGACTTCTTGCCGTTCGACTTGCGGGCGGCGTTGGCCTCCATGATCGCCCGGATCTTCGTATCGTCGACCATGCGGCGGATGGCGAAGGTCTGACCGATCGTGAGCAGGTTGGAGAGCAGGTAGTACCAGCACAGACCGCTCGAATAGCTGTTGAACCACAGCAGCAGCATGACGGGCATCAGATAGACCATCATGAACTTCATGCCGGCCATCTGGGGCTGCGACGAAGCCGTCTGCTGGTAGTTGACGTAGGAGAAGGCGAAGGTCGAGAGCGCCATCAGCAGCGCGAAGAGCGAGACATGATCACCGTAGAAGGGGATCGAGAAGGGCAGATCGAGGATGCTGTCGTACGACGACAGGTCGTCGGCCCAGAGGAAGGCCTGATCGCGCAGCTCGATGGCCGCCGGGAAAAAGCGGAACATGGCGATCAGGATGGGGAACTGGATGAGCATGGGGATGCACCCTCCCATAGGGTTGATGCCCGCCTTGCGGTAGAGCTCCATGGTCGCCTGCTGGCGCTTCATGGCGTCCTCCTGCTTGGGGTACTTCTTGGCCAGCTCGTCGACCTCGGGCTTCACCAGGCGCATCTTGGCCATCGAGACGTAGCTCTTGTAGGTCAGCGGCGAGATGATGAGGCGGATGAGCACGGCGAGGATCAGGATGATGACGCCGAAGCTCGGGATGTAGTTGCGCAGAAAGTCGAAGACCGGGATCACGCACCAGCGGTTGATCCAGCCGAAGATGCCCCACCCGAGCGGGATGAGCCGCTCGAGGGCCAGCTCCTCGTCGCCGGCGACAGACACCCGCTTGAGAATCGAGTACTTGTTGGGGCCGAAGTAGAAGGCGAAGTCGTAGGCCTCGGTCTGCGGAGCGTAGGGCACCGACATCCGGGCGCGGAAGCGCTTCATGTAGCCCGAGCCCGGCTGGAAGGTCTCGAACGAGAGGTCGGCGGCCGAGAGGTCGGCGGGCGCGATGAGGACCGACGAGAAGAACTGCTGCTTGAAAGCCACCCAGTCGACGGTCTCGGAGAGCGTCTCCGACTTCTTGTCCTCGCTCATGCCCAGCTCCTCGATCGAGCGCTCGCCCGGCAGGCGGTAGGCCAGCGTGGTGTACATGTTCTCGTTCTTGAAGCCCTTCTCGTTCTGGAAGGTGGTGTGGGCCCAGTCGACGCCGAGGGTCGACTGGCCGGCCATCGCGGCGGCCATGCCCTCCATGCGCACGCGGAAGTCGACCAGGTAGTCGCGCTCGGGCGCGGCGCCGTCGTAGATGCGGTACTCGTAGACGAGCTGCGCGCCGTCGGCCACCGGCAGACGGAAGGTCGCCAGCTGCGCGCCGTCGGGCGTCGACTGCACGGGATCGGCCGTGAAGAGGTATTCGGAGGTGCGCACGGGCACGCTGCGCGTGCCGTTCTTAATATAAAAGTTCAGCGCGAACTCGGCCGAGGCGGGATCCATCAGCTCGACGGGCACGCCGCGCTCGCCGCGCGGCGCATAGCGGGTGTACTCCTTGAGCGTCACGCCCAGGATCTGACCGCCCAGGGTCGAGAAGCGCACGCGCATCACCTCGTTCTCCACCTCGATCGTCTCGGCCTCGCCCCCGCGGGCGGCGGCCAGGTACTCGCCCAGCACGGCCACGCGCGACGCATGCTCGGCGGCCGCAGCCACCGAGTCGGGCACGGCGACCGGCGCCTGAGGCGCATCGGCCGGAAGTTCACCGCGCGAGGCGGCGGCCAGAGAGTCCTGATAGGCCTGCCACTCGGCCATCTGCCGCTCGTAACGCTGCTGCTCGCGGCTGTTGTAGAAGGCGAAGCCCAGGAAGAGGATCGCGACGAGCGCGATGCCGGCTATCGATTTCTTGTCCATCTATATCTTTTTCGGTATTCGGATGTGATTATTTCTCCTTGCGGTTTTCGAGCGCGGCGCGGACGAAGGCCACGAAGAGCGGCGAGGGGCTCAGCACCGTGCTGCTGTACTCGGGGTGGTACTGCGTACCCACGAACCAGGGGTGCGACGGGATCTCGACCACCTCGACCAGCCCCGTGTCGGGGTTGATGCCCACGGCCTGCATACCGGCGGCCTCGAACTGCGCGAGGAAGTCGTTGTTGAACTCGTAGCGGTGGCGGTGGCGCTCCGAGATGTCGAGACGTCCGTAGGCCTCGGCCACCTTCGAGCCCTCGCGCAGGCGGCAGGGGTAGGCGCCCAGACGCATCGTGCCGCCCTTGGCCGTGATGCCCTTCTGCTCCTCCATCAGGTCGATCACCGGATGGGGCGTGGCCTCCATCTCGCTCGAATTGGCGTCGGCGATGCCCAGCACGTTGCGGGCGAACTCGATCACGGCGCACTGCATGCCCAGACAGATGCCCAGGAAGGGGATGTTGTGCTCGCGGGCGTAGCGCACGGCGACGATCTTGCCCTCGATGCCGCGGTTGCCGAAGCCCGGAGCCACCAGAATGGCGGCCTTCTTGCCGAGCAGCTCGGCGACGTTGGCGTCGGTGAGCTTCTCCGAGTTGACATACTGGAGCTTGACCTTGCAGTCGTTGACCGCGCCGGCGTGGACGAACGACTCGCTGATCGACTTGTAGGCGTCGGGCAGCTCGGTATACTTGCCCACCAGTGCGATCTCGATCTTGCGCTTGGGGTGCTTGATCTTGTCGACGAGCGCGCACCAGGCCGTCATGTCGGGCTCGGAGTCGGCCGGCAGGTCGAGCTTGTGGAGCACCACCTCGTCGAGGTGCTGCTCGTGCATCTTCATCGGCACCTCGTAGATCGTCGGCACGTCGATCGACTCCATCACGGCATTGGGATCGACGTTGCAGAACAGCGCCACCTTGCGGCGCAGCGAGAGAGTGAGCGGATGCTCGGTGCGCAGCACCAGGATGTCGGGCTGCAAGCCGTTCTCGAGCAGCGCCTTGACCGAGTGCTGCGTGGGCTTGGTCTTCAGCTCGCCCGAAGCGGCCATGTAGGGGATGAGCGTTAGGTGGACGAGCGCCGTATTCCTGTAGCCGAGCTGGTAGCGCAGCTGGCGCACCGACTCGATGAAGGGCAGCGACTCGATGTCGCCCACCGTGCCGCCAATCTCGGTGATGATGATGTCGTAGCGCTTGCTCTGGCCCAGCAGCTGGATGCGCCGCTTGATCTCGTCGGTGATGTGGGGGATCACCTGCACGGTCTTGCCGAGGTACTCGCCCTTGCGCTCCTTCTCGATCACGCTCTTGTAGATGCGGCCCGTGGTGACGTTGTTGGCCTTCGAGGTGGGATGGTCGGTGAAGCGCTCGTAGTGGCCCAGGTCGAGGTCGGTCTCGGCGCCGTCCTCCGTGACGTAGCACTCGCCGTGCTCGTAGGGGTTGAGCGTGCCGGGGTCGACGTTGATGTAGGGGTCGAGCTTCTGGATGGTCACCGAGTAGCCGCGGGCCTGGAGCAGGCGGGCCATCGAGGCCGAAATGATACCCTTGCCGAGCGACGAAGCCACACCGCCCGTGACGAAGATGTACTTGGGTTTCGAAAGTTTCATATCGTGAACTTATATTATTATTGTCCGGTTCGTAGTCGGCCCGCAGCGCCCCCGGGAAGCCGCGGCGCGCCGGCACGTTATTTCTCCTCGCTGTCGAGCAGGCGGACCTTCTCGACGAGCGACCGCATCTCGTCACGCGCACGGTCGATCTTGGCGCGCACGTCGGCCACCAGCGCCTCGGCGTTCTTCGACTTGGCGAAGAAGCCGATATTGTTCTCCAGCAGGGCGATCTCCTGCTCCAGCTGGCGCACCTTGCTGCCGAGACGCTCGCGCTCGGAGCGCACGCGGCGCTCGCCGGCGCCCTTGAGCGCCGAGACGCGCTCGCGGAAGCGGTTCATCGAGCGGTCGCGCTCCGAGCCGCGCAGGGCGTCGAAGAGCGCGTCGGCCACAGCCTTGTAACGCTTCTGGATCGCCTCCTTCTGCTTGATGGGCACGAAGCCGATCTCGCCCCAGCGGCGCTGGAAGTCGCGGATCACGTCGTAGCCCTCCGCGCGGACCCGATCCACGGCAGCGGCCATCTCGTCGAGCAGCGCGCGCTTGAGCGCGAGGTTGCGGCCGTGCTCGTCGTCGACCGACGAGAAGTGGGCGCTCTTGCGCTCGAAGAAGCGGTCGCAGGCGGCGCGGAAACGCTTCCATACCGCGTCGGAGTGGCGGCGCGAAACGAGCCCCACCTGCTTCCAGCGGGCCTGCAGGGCGATCAGCTCGTCGGTGGTCTTCTTCCACTCCTCGCTGCCGGCCAGCGCCTCGGCCGCCTCGCACAGCTCGATCTTGAGCGCCAGGTTGTGCTCCATCTCGCTCTTCAGACCGGCGTAGAAGCGGCGCTTGGCCTCGAAGAAGCGGTCGCACGCCGTGCGGAACCGCTCGTAGATGCGGTTGTTGTCCTTCTTGGGGGCGAAGCCGATGCTCTTCCACGTCTTCTGGATCTCGAGCAGACGGTCGCTCGCACGGTTCCACTCGCGGCGCGTGGTGAGCGGCTGGGCGGTGAGCTCCTCGGCGGCGGCGCAGAGCTCCGTCTTGAGGGCCAGGTTCTTGGTCTGCTCGGCCTTCAGGGCCTCGAAGTGCTCCTGGTGGCGGCGGTTGATGCGGGCGGAGGCCGCCTTGAAGCGCTCCCAGAGCGCCTCCTTGTATTCGTTGGCCACGGGGCCCGCCTCGCGCCACTCGTCGTGGAGCTTCTGCAACTTGCGGAACGATTCGACCGCCTGCTCGTCGGCCACCAGCGCCTCGGCCTGCTCGCACAGCGAGAGCTTGAGTTCGTAGTTCTTCTTCAGGTCGAGGTCGCGCAGCTCCTTGTTGATCTTGATGAAGCCGTAGAAGTTCTCGACGTGGAGGTTGTAGGTCTCCCACAGGTCCTTGACCTGCGGCTGCGGCACGGGGCCCGTCTCCTTCCAGCGCTGCTGCAACTCGCGGAAGCGAGTGAACGTGTGGTTGAGCGTCTCGTCCGAGCCGACCAGCTCGCGGAGCTCCTCGATGATCGCGAGCTTCGTGCGCAGGTTGGCCTCCTTCTCGGCCTCGAGCGAGGCGATGAACTCGTCGCGGCGGGTACGGTAGTCGCGGAAGAGCTCCTTCAGGCGCACCTCGGCGCCGTCGACCGCGGGCGTGAAGGCCGACTCGTCGCCCCCCTGCCCGAGGAAGGTGCGGCGGGCCGCCTCGACCTCGGCGCGGCGGATGCGGTAGAAGGCGATCTTGAGCGCCTCCACCTCGCGGCGAATCGACTGCACGGGACGCTCGGCCAGCAACGCGGCGAAGATCGCGAGCAGCTCCTCCTTGCTCTTGCCGGCGAAGCGCTCCTCGCCGACCGCCGGCGCGGAGAGCGCTTCGGCCGCAGCCTCCTCGACCGTCTCGTCCTCGATCTCCAGGCCGGCGCCCTGGGCCGCCAGCGCGGCCTCCTCGTCGGAAAAGTCGACCGAGGGCATCGCCGCGGCCTCCTCCTCGACGTCGGAGAACTCCTCCGACCCGGCCACCATCTCGGCCTCGGGACGGATCCGGGCGCGCCGGGCGCGGGGCGCCGCGTCGCCGCCCTGCGTCGCCTCCCCGGCGGCAGGGGTCGTATCGGTCATGGGATTCGCATCCTCCTGGGCAGGGGTGCCGGCAAGCTCCTCGGGAGCGGGAAGGGTCGGATTTTCAGTAGCCATCGCTGTGGGTATTTGCCCGCTCGCACGCGCGAACGGATATAAATCCCGCAAATATAACCATTTTTCCCGGCCCGCCGAACGTTTTCCACGGAAATTTGCTATCTTCGCGGTGATTCGCAACCCCGCCCCGAGCCGCGCGCCGCCGCGCCCGGAGGCGGCGGCGCGGCAACACCCCACCCCGCCCATGAGCCACCGCATCCTGCTGGTCGACGACGAGGTCGACATCCTCGAATTCGTCGGCTACAACCTCCTCAAGGAGGGCTACGAACTCTACACCGCCCGCGACGGCGCCGAGGCGCTGCAAACGGCCGCCCGCTGCCGTCCCCACCTGATCCTGCTCGACAGGATGATGCCCCGCATGGACGGAGCCGAGACCTGCCGCGCGATCCGCCGCGACCCGGCGCTGCGCGACACGATGGTGGTCTTCCTCTCGGCGCTGGGCGAAGAGGAGCAGCAGCTCACGGGGTTCGGCGTCGGGGCCGACGACTACATCACCAAGCCCATCAAGATGAAGCTGCTGATGAGCCGCATACGAGCCATACTCAAGCGCGTGGACGCCGCCGCCGACACGCCGCCGGAGGGCGCGCCCGAAGCGGCGACGGCGACGGAGCCCCCCGCCGCGCGCGGCATCGAGGTCGACAGCGCCCGCCACACGGTACGGTGCGACGGCCGCGAGATCCGCCTCCCGCGCAAGGAGTTCGCGCTGCTCGAGCTGCTGGCCGCCTCGCCCGGACAGCTCATCGCGCGCGAAGAGATCTACGTCAAGGTGTGGGGCGCCAAGGTGGTGGTCGGCGACCGCACCATCGACGTCCACATCCGCAAGCTGCGGCAGAAAATCGGCGACGACCGCATCGTGACGGTCAAGGGGGTGGGCTACAAGTTCGAACCCTGAACCCGGGCCGAGCAGCGGGCCGCGGACGGCGGGTCGCAGGTCGCACGGCAGCACGACAGCACGGCAGCACGCGGGCGACGGCAGACGGATCCCGGGCCGCGGATCGCGACGACGGACCGCACAGCCGGCCGCAGGTCGCCGAAAAGGCGGAAAAACTTACGGAACGGCCGCATTTTTCGCCGGGATTTGCACGGATCGGAAATAATTGCTACCTTTAGCTTATGATTCGTGAACTGCTGGCAGTGGGATGCGGCGGCGCGTTGGGCAGCATGGCCCGCCATGCGCTGTCGGGCATCGTGCTGGCCGGACATACGCTGTGGGGATTTCCCGCCGGGACCTTCGCCGTCAACGCCGCTGGATCGCTGCTGATCGGTCTGCTGGCCGAGGCGCTGCGTTCGCAGCCCGCCGCGTGGCTGCTCACGGTGGGCTTCTGCGGAGGCTTCACGACCTTCTCGACCTTCTCGGCCGACGCCGTGAGGCTGCTGCGCGCGGGCAACTACGGCCCGGCCGCGGCCTACGTGGCGGCGAGCGTCGGGGTGTGCATCCTCTGCGCGGCCGCCGGCATGCGGGTCGGGCAACTGCTGAAAACTATTTAAAACTATATTAAAATGGTAATTCTGGTTCTGAACTGCGGTTCGTCGTCGATCAAATATCAGGTGATCGACATGAACGACGCGTCGAGCGAACTGCTCGCAAAAGGTATCGTGGAGCGCATCGGCCTGCCCGAGGGCGACCTGACGCACAAGCCCGTGGGCAAGGATAAATTCGAGCTCCGCCAACCCATCCCCGACCACACGACGGGCATCAGCCTGGTCATGCAGGCGCTCACCGACCCGGAGCACGGCGTGATCGCCTCGCTCGACGAGGTGAAGGCCGTCGGACACCGCGTGGCCCACGGCGGCGAGTTCTTCCCCCAGAGCTGCCTGGTCGACGACGACGTGAAGCGGAAGATCGCCTCGCTCTGCCAGATCGCCCCGCTGCACAACCCCGCGAGCCTGCAGGGCATCGAGGCCATCGAGACGGTGCTGCCCGGCGTGCGGCAGGTGACCGTCTTCGACACCTCGTTCCACCAGACCATTCCGGCCGTCAACTACATGTTCGCCCTCCCCTACGCCTACTACGAGAAGTACCGCGTGCGCAAGTACGGCTTCCACGGCACCAGCCACAAGTACGTGGCCCGCGTGGGCGCCGAGCTGGCCGGGCTCGACCCCGACCGCTCGAAGATCGTCACCTGCCACGTGGGCAACGGCGCCTCGGTGACGGCCGTCATGAACGGCAAGTCGTTCGACACGTCGATGGGCTTCTCGCCGCTCGACGGCCTGGTGATGGGCACGCGCTGCGGTCAGGTCGACGCCAGCGCCATCACCTTCATCGGCGAGAAGGAGGGCATGACCTTCGCCCAGATCGACGAGATGATGAACAAGAAGTCGGGCGTGCTGGGCATCACCGGCCTCTCGAGCGACATGCGCGACATCGACCGCGCCTACGACGAGGGCAACGAGCGCGCCATCCTCGCCCGCGACATGCACTACGGCCGCGTGAAGAAGTTCGTGGGCCAGTACGCCGCCGAGATGGGCGGTCTGGATATGATCGTCTTCACGGGCGGCGTGGGCGAGAACTCCGACGAGCTGCGCGAGTTCGTATGCTCGGGCCTCGAGTTCATGGGCGTGGAGTTCGACAGCGCGGCCAACAAGGGCGTGCGCGGCGAAGACAAGATCCTCTCGACGCCCGCGTCGAAAGTCAAGGTCGCCGTCATCACCACCAACGAGGAGCTGATGATCGCCACCGACACCTACAACCTGGTAAAATAGACCGTTCACAAAACAAAAACATAGAACCATGATCCAACATCTTACCGAGATCGTCGAAGAGGCGAGAAAGAAGGGTAAAAAACGCCTGGCCGTAGCCTACGGGCAGGATTCGCACACGCTGGCGGCCGTCTACGAGGCCTACCAGGAGGGGCTGGTGGAGCCCACGCTCTACGGCGAGAAGGCCGTCATCGAGCAGGTGTGCGCCGACAACGGCCTCGACATCAAGGCATTCAACATCGTCGACGAGAAGAGCGACGTCAAGTGCGTGCAGCTGGCCGTGGCTTCGGTCGTGGCGGGCAACGCCGACGTGCTGATGAAGGGCCTCGTGTCGACCGACAAGTACATGCGCGGCATCCTCAACAAGGAGGCGGGCCTCTTCCCCCCGAAGGGCGTGCTGAGCCACGTGTCGATCGTCGAGATGCCCTGCTACCACAAGCTGCTGGCGATCTCCGACGTGGCGGTGATTCCCCTGCCCGACTTCAAGCAGAAGATGAAGCAGATCGGCTACCTCGCGCAGACGGCCAAGCTGCTGGGCATCGACACCCCCAAGATCGCCTGCATCGCCCCCTCGGAGCAGCTGCTGCCCAACGTCGTCTCGTCGACCGAGGGTGCGCTGCTGGCCAAGATGGCCGACCGCGGACAGCTGGGCAAGGTGATCGTCGACGGCCCGCTGTCGCTCGACGTGGCTCTCTACAAGGAGGTGGCCGAGCACAAGAAAGTCAAGGGCTCGTCGGTGGCCGGCGATCCCGACTGCCTGCTCTTCCCCAACCTCGAGTCGGCCAACGTCTTCTTCAAGTCGACGACGCACCTCTGCGGCGGCGAGCTGGCCGCAATGGTCATGGGCACGAAAGTCCCCTGCGTGCTTACCTCGCGCGGCGACTCGAGCAAGACGAAGCTCTACTCAATCGCACTGGCCTGCCTGGCAGCCAAATAGCCGCATCCGTCCGTCCCGAGCCGCTCGGGGCGGACGTTTTTCCCTATCCGCAAACTCCACAATCCGAACCGAGAACACTATGAGCTACAAAATCCTGGCGATCAATCCCGGCTCGACATCCACCAAACTGGCGCTCTACGAGGACGAACGTCCGCTCGTGGAGCTCAACCTGCGCCATCGCCTCGAAGAGGTGACCGCCTTCAAGGACCCCATCGACCAGCTCGACTGGCGGCGGGGGCTGATCCTCGACGCGCTGCGTGAGCACGGCTTCGAGATCCGTCAGCTCGACGCCATCATCGGCCGCGGCGGACTGATCCGCCCCGTGCCCGGCGGCGTCTACGAGGTCACTACCCAGATGAAGTACGACCTGCGCCACGCACAGATGCGCCACGCCTGCAACCTGGGAGGCCTGCTGGCCGAGCAGCTCGCCCACACGGCGGGCATCAAGGCCTACATCGCCGACCCGCCCGTGGTCGACGAGATGGACGACGCAGCCCGCATGACGGGCATGCCCATGTGCACGCGCAAGCCCATCTTCCACGCGCTCAACCACCGGGCCATCGCCCGCCGGCACTGCCGCGAGAAGGGCATGGGCTACGACACATCGAACTTCATCATCGCCCACATGGGCGGCGGCATCTCGGTGGCGGCGCACAAGCAGGGACGCATCGTCGACGTGAACAACGCACTGGACGGCGACGGCCCCTTCGCGCCGGACCGCGTGGGTTCGCTCCCGTCGAGCGAGCTCATCAAGGTCTGCTTCTCGGGACAGTACACGCGCGAGGAGCTGCTCAAATACGTGTCGAGCAAGGGCGGTCTGGTCGCCTACCTGGGGACCAACTCGGTGATGGAGGTCGTGCAGCGCATCGGGACGGGCGACCAGCGCGCGGCGAAGATGCTGGAGGCGATGTGCTACAACGTCGCCAAGCAGATCGGCTCGCTGGCCGCGGCCCTCTCGGGGCGCGTCGACGCCATCCTGCTCACGGGCGGCATCGCCCACAGCACGTGGGTGGTCGACTACCTGCGCGCCCGCTGCTCGTTCATCGCGCCGATCGAGGTATACCCCGGCGAGGACGAGCTGGAGGCGCTGGCGCTCAACGCGCTGGAGGTACTGCGGGGCAACATGGAGGCCAAGGGCTACGCCTGACGCAACGAAAGCACAGCGGCATCCGGACGCGTCCTTTTCCCGACATGCGGCCGACGCGACGCCTTTCGCGGAACCCGGCGCAGAACTTGGCGCGCCATCCGGCGCCACACGCCGCAAAACCCTTTCGCGGAATCCGGGGCGCGCACACCGCTGCCGCACGACACACGAAAAACCGGCCCGCAGGCAGTGCCTGCGGGCCGGTTGCGTTATGCCCGGAGCCGCGGCCCACAGCCGACATACGCGCATACGAAAAAAGTCTCTGCCAAAGCAGAGACTTTTTCTTGTCGGGGAGACTGGATTCGAACCAGCGACCTCCAACTCCCGAAGCTGGCGCGCTAACCGGACTGCGCTACACCCCGAACGAAGGCCCTTATAACCTTAAGAGCGCACAAAGATAACCCTAAAATCCGAAACGACAAAATTTTTCAATTTTTTTTCAAGAAAAACGTGCTACCCCCCCCTCCCGTTTTTTTTAATTACATTTGCGCAAACCCATCTCCCAGCCATGAAACCGCTTCTTCGCTTCATCTGCACGCTGCCCCTGCTGGCAGCCTGCACCGCCGCGCCGCAGGCCGATCGGACCGACACCTCGCGCGTGACGATCCTCTTCGACGACTGCCCCGACCAGCTCTCGACCCGCCGCTTCGGCAGCTCCATGAGGTCATTGCCCGAGACGACCGTCGACTTCGTCGACACGCTGCTGCGCCTGCGCCACTACACCCCGCCGCAGGCGGGCCGCGACACGCTCACGATACCCGCCTGGGGCGGCTACGCCGAGATCGTGCACCGCAACCAGTGCATCGAGGACAACTGCTATCTGATCGAAGGGGGCGACACGGTGCTCTTCACCTACGCCGCGACGGGGCGCCCGCAACTGCGCAGCCTCCGCTCGGAGCGCAACACGTGGCTCTACAACCTCCCGGAAGAGGACCCGAGGGCGATCCACCGCCCGACGGGCTACAACCTGCGCACGGTCTGCACCTACTCCAAATACAGGCTCATGTGGTGGGTGCTCAACGGCCCCAAAAGAAAGAGCGCGCCGCGCGAGCTGCTGGAGCGCTACGAGCGGTGCTGCCCCGACCTGGATTCGCTGCAACCGATCCTCGAGGCCTACGAGGCCGACTTCGCCGCGCGCATCGACTCGCTGGAGCGGGCGGAAGCCCTGCCGCCCCGCTACGCCGACCACCTGCGCCGCTGCCGGATGCCGCACGCCGGGCGCGACGACTCGGCACTGGGCTGCGACTCGCTGCTGCACTACCCCTCCGTGCAGCGGCTCGCGTTGAGCAGCGCCTGGGCGATACCCCCGCGCGAGGTGACCGCCGCACGGTGCACGCAGCTGGCCGCCGACACCGCACAGCGCCCCCTCGCCCGGGCCGCCGCGCTGCGCTACATGCTGGAGCGCCTCGCCTCCAACGACGGCGGCTGGCACCGCTTCGCGCCCGAGCTGCTCGACACCTGCAACCGCCTCTACGTGGCACTGACGGGCGATCGGAGCTACACGCCCGAGGTGATCGTCGGCAAACCGCACCTCGAAAACGGGTATACCGTGGACCTGGTGGTCGAGGCGGCCGACGGCACGCGCCACGATCTGGCCGACATCCTGCACCGGCTGCGCGGCAAGGTGGTCTACGCAGATCTGTGGGCCTCGTGGTGCGGCCCCTGCTGCGGCGAGATGCCGGCGGTGCTCAAGCTGCGCGAGGAGTATGCCGGCCGCGAGGCGGCGTTCGTCTATCTCTCGCTGGACGAGGGGCGCGAGGCGTGGCTGCGGGCAGCCGACCGGCACGCCGTAGAGCGGACCGGAGGCCTCAGCTATCGCGTGCTCAACGCCGCGCAGAGCCGCTTCATGAAGGAGATCGGCCACCACCGCATCCCCCACCTGCTGCTCTTCGACCGGCAGGGGCGGCTCGCCGACGACGACGCACCGCGCCCGGGCGAGGCGGCCGCACGCACGGCGATCGACCGTCTGCTCGCAGCCGAAAGCCGGACGGGACGGGTCCATTAGAATAAGGTGGGAGCGGAGGCCGGGAGGGGCGACCGGGGACAGAGGCCGACGACCTCGCGCCCGCGGCGCAGGGCCCGGCGCACGGTGTAGCGCGTGCCCCCGGGCGAACCGTCGTACCACGCCACGACCACCGACGCACGATCGACCAGATAGTCGTTGCGCAAGGCGTAGCAGCCCGGGCGGTAGGCGGGCAGGAGCACCACCTCGCTGTCGGCAGCGGCGCGCACGCGGGCATAGCGCTCGCGGTCGGCGGCCGAAAAGCCGCGCTCCTGCCCCTCGAAGGGGATGACGGCCACCAGAGCGATGTCGGGCAGCTCCTGGCGGCAGGCCACCACGGCCTCGGCGGCCGCCAGATCGAAGCCTACGGCCATGCCGCAGAGGAACGTGCGGCAGCCGCGGGCGTGAAGCCGCCGCACGACGGCGCACAGCGCCTCGGCGGCCTGGCCGCCGTAGGTGCGGTGTCCCGTGAAGGCGACAGAAGTATGGAGCGACGAAATCACCGATGCAAAGATAGGAGTTTGGCTCAGAGTTTGCACGTGGAGGCTATGAATTTTTAAAACTTCAAGCCTTATGAAAAACACAGGAATCGTCATCGCATCGCTCATCGGCGGTATGGTCGTAGGTTCGGCCCTCGCCATGTTGCTCACTCCGCAGTCGGGCCCCGAGCTGCGCAAGCAGATCAAGGATTTCATCGACAAGCAGAGCGAGAAGGTCCACGAGAAACTCGACAAGGTACACGAGAAGGTACAGTCCGAGATCGGCAAGGTAGCCAGCAAGTACGACAACGTGTAATCGGCAAACCGCGCGCATCATGGAGAAGAATGTCGAAAATCCGAAACGCGGGTACCTCGCCGCTTCGATCGCAGGATTCATCACCACGGCTCTGCTGGCGGTGATGCTCGGACTCACGGCTGCGGTCGCATGGCTCACGCAACTGACCGGATCGCTCGTAGCGGCTTCGCTCGTCATCGGCGGCTTCTTCGCCGTGATCGCCGCGATTATCTACCGCCTGTCGATCCGCGACGCCGTAGAGCAGCTGCGCACACAGGTGGAGACGGTCTACGACGTGGCCCGCGCGGCCAAGTCGGGCTACGAGTGGATCGCGGAACGCGTGCTGCTCATGCTCGCACCCCGCGAAAGCCGATAAGGCACACGCCACACGCAAAAAAGGAAGCGGCTGGGACGATTCCCGGCCGCTTCTGTCATGCGAGAAGAGCGCGAAGGCTACTTGCCGAAGTAGCGCTTGTAGAGGCCTTCGAAGCCCTTGCCGTGGCGCGCCTCGTCCTTGGCCATCTCGTGCACGGTGTCGTGCACGGCGTCGAGGTTCTGCTCCTTGGCCAGACGGGCCAGACGCATCTTGTCCTCGCAGGCGCCGCACTCGGCGTTCATGCGCTTGTAGAGGTTGGTCTTGGTGTCCCATACCACCTCGCCGATCAGCTCGGCGAACTTCGAGGCGTGCTCGGCCTCCTCCCAGGCGTAACGCTTGTAGGCCTCGGCGATCTCGGGATAGCCCTCGCGATCGGCCTGGCGGCTCATGGCCAGATACATGCCCACCTCGGTGCACTCGCCGATGAAGTGGTTCTGGAGGCCCTCCCACAGCTCGGGGCTGGCACCCTTGCCGTCGCCGAGCTTGTGGACAGTGACGAAATCCAGATCGCCCTCCTGCTCGACCACCTCGACGAACTTATCCTTGCCTACCTTGCACATCGGGCACTGCTCGGGTGCCTCGGGACCCTCGTGGATATAACCACAGACGGTACAACGCCATTTCTTTGCCATAATCTTAATCCGTTTTTTGTGTGTATTCCTGTTTTACATTGCAAAGATAGCAAAATCCGGCCAATCCCGCGCATCCTTCCGATCGTCTTTTCTTATGCGGCGATAAGCCCTGCTTATAGCTGCCGTCAGCCGCGCCGGTCGATCACCTCCTCGATGCGCTCGACGTCGGTCGTATCCTTGAGTAGCACGCGCTTCGCGGCGTCGAGCAGGTAGAGCGACGGGAGGGCCCGCAGGTCGTAGAGCTCCTCGCTGCGAATGCGCCCCTCCGTGTCGCAGGCGTCGAGCCACGAGGCGGGGAGGCTCGCTGCCGCCCGACGCCAGGCGGCAGCATCGACGTCGGGGGCGAGCGCCACCACGCACAGCCTCCCCCGCTCGACCATCTCCGAGAGCATGGGCGAGGCGACGAGGGCCTCGCCGAGCTCGCGGCACGCCGGGCAGTCGGGGTCGCCGAAGAAGAGCAGCGTATACTCGGCCTCGATGCCGCGGAGCGTCCCGCGCGTACCCGATCGCAGCTCATAGCCGAAGTCGGCGGCCGGCTCGCCCGGGCGGTTGCACCGCGCCATGCGCAGGTCGTATTCGGGGCGGATGCGCTCGTAGTCGTCGTAGTAGGGGGCCGCGAGAAGCGCCTCGAGCACGGGGATGTAGAGCTCGTCGTCGCGCAGCGGCGAGTTGGGGTCGTGCAGCACCGTGCGGGCCAGCATGGCGAACAGATCGAGCATGGGCCGCGAGGCCGAAGCCCGGCGCATGAGCGCGCGCACGGGGGCCGGGTCGGCCGCGCGCTCGGGCGTGGCCGCGAGCAGCACGGCGAAGCGGGCGAAGGCCTCGACCAGCTGCAACGTGTCGGCCTCGCGCACCTGGAGCGAGTCGGCGAAGTCGAAGCGATCCCAGTAGTGGTCGCGCAGGTAGGCGCGCCGCTCGGCGGGGGCCACGCCGGCCGGCACCTCGACGGGCCGGAAGCCACGCACCGAAGCCGGGGCCTCGGAGGCCGCGGGCCGGGCGGCACGACGGCCGCACGAGGCAACCCCGAGCAGGCACACGGCCGCCAGAAGCAGGCCGACGGCCACCGGGAGCAGCCCCGCGGCCGGGAGCAGGATCCGTCTCATCGCGCGGGCCGGATCAGAAACGGTAGCGGGCGCCGAAGATCAAACAGCCCGAAGCACCGATACCGGCCTCGGCGTAGGCCGCCAGGCGGCCGCCCACCTCCACGCCTACGGGCGAGGCCTGGAAAGCGAAGTCGGTGGCCGAGACGTCGCTGCCGCCGGCCTCGGCCTTGGAGAAGGTCGAGCCCACGCCCACGCGCGAATAGAGCGAGACGACGCGCAGGTTGAGCCACGTCCACTTGAGATTGGGCATCACCGTCCAGTAGTGGCTCGTGGCCGTACCGGCGGGCACGGCGTTGGCGGCCGGGACGATGCGGCGGTCGTTGGAGGCGTAGACCACCTGCACGCCGAGGCTGAGCTTGTTGAGCAGACGGAAATTGTAGCCCACGGTGACGGCACCCCACCCCTTCAGGCCGGTATCGTGGCCTGCGACCAGATCCTTGAGCAGGTCGGTGTAGGTGTCGGTCCACCCCGTGACGGGCGCGAAGCCGTAGGAGACCGAGAGCTCGCTGCGGCGCAGCTGCGCCGAGGCGGGAAGCAGGAAGAGCGCTGCGACGAAGAGTAGCAAAAGTTTACGCATCATATTCGTTCGTGTTTTTTCAATTCGGGGGCAAAAGTAATAAATTCCGCGGCCGGCGCAAAACGATCGGCCGCGCGTGGAGCCGTTCGGGCGAAAAAAAGGGAGCGTTCCGGCACTCGGAACGCTCCCTGCGGGTTGCGGCGAAGGCCGTTACTCGGCCGTCTCGACGCGGTAGAGCGCCACGTCGCCGGCCTCGGAGCCCATCACGCAGGCGTGGGCCTCGGCGATCTTGCCCTCGGCCAGGTTGCAGAAGACGCGGGCCGAACGGCCGTAGTCGGCGCACTCGCCCGTCTGGCGTGCCAGCAGGTAGGTGACGATGATGTGGCCGGCGGTCTCCACCAGACGGCGGGCGTGGAGGTCCTTGAAGCCCGGGGCCTGCTTATCGAGCGTCTCGACGCGGTCGACCATCTCGGCGAACTTGGCCGTCAGCGCCTTCAGACGCTCGACGACGGGCTGCATCTCGGCGCAATAGTCGCCGGCGGCATAGCGGCCGATCTGCTCCATGAAAGTGCCCTTCGTCACGGCGTTGATCGCCGCCACGACCTGCAGCTGCGAGGTGCCCTCGTAGATATTCATGATGCGGGCGTCGCGGTAGAGGCGCTCGCAGGGATAGTCTTTCATGAAGCCCGAGCCGCCGTGGATCTGGATGGCGTCGTAGGCCAGCTGGTTGGCATACTCCGACGAGAAGAGCTTCACCAGCGGCGTGAAGCCGTCGGCCAGGCGGTTGTAGAACTTCATCTCCTGGCGCTCCTCGCCCTCGAGCTGGCGCTCGTGCGAGATGTGGGTGTACTGCTTGTAGATCTCCACGAAGCGCGTGGTTTCATACAACAGCGCGCGGGCGCCCTCCAGCTTGGCCTTCATGACGGTCAGCATCTCCGAGACGGCGGCGAAGCGCACGATGGGCTTGCCGAACTGCTCGCGCTCGCAGGCGTACTTGAACGCCTCGCGGTAGGCCGCCTCGCACAGACCCACCGACTGGGCGCCGATGCCCAGGCGCGCGGCGTTCATGAGCGACATCACATACTTGATGAGGCCCATCTTGCGATCGCCGACCAACTGCGCGGGGGCGTTGGTAAAGACCAGCTCGCAGGTGGGCGAGCCCTTGATGCCCATCTTGTTCTCGATGCGGCGCACCTTCACGCCGCCGTCGCGCTTGTCGTAGACGAGCATCGACAGACCGCGCGCGTCGGTGGTTCCCTCCTCGGTGCGGGCCAGCACGAGCGACACCTCGCCGTCGCCGTTGGTGATGAAGCGCTTCACGCCGTTGAGCAGCCAGGTCTGACGCTCTTCGCTCCAGGTGGCCTTCAGCATCACGGCGCCCAGGTCCGAACCGGCGTCGGGCTCCGTGAGATCCATGGCGCACGTGGCGCCGGCCGACACCCACGGCAGGAACTTCTGCTTGATCTCCTCCGAGGCGAACTCGTTGAGCGTCTCGGCGCAGTCCTGCAGACCCCAGATGTTCTCGAAGCCGGCATCGGCGCGCGCCACCATCTCGTTGGCCATGACGAAGCAGACCAGCGGGAAGTTCAGTCCGTCGTACTTGCGCGGAAGCGTGAGGCCACTCAGACCGGCGTCGACGATCGCCTTCATGTTCTCGACCGTGCCCGAGGCGTACTCGACATGGTCGTCTACCACGCGGGGACCCTCGTGGTCGACCCCCTCGGCGTTGGGCGCGATCACCTCGCCGCACACCTCGCCGGCGATCTCAAGCACGCGGCGGTAGGAGTCCATCGCGTCCTCGAAGTTCTGCGGTGCGTGGTCGTAGAGATCCTTCTCGGCGAAGCCGCGCTCCTTGAGCTCCACGATCTTGCGCATCATCGGATGCTGGAGGTGGAACTGCAAATCCTTATTATCTGAAAAGAAATTAGCCATAATGGTAGTTGTTTGATTGGTTGATTATTCCTGTCGTCGCGTAAGCTCCAGGCCGATGACGAAGAAGTGGGGAACGCGGCCCACGATCTCGCTCGAAAGGTCGGGCGCGATCTCCCGCTCCCCGCAGAAGCGGAAAATGCCGGACCGCGCGTCGTACCACATCGACCCGAAGAAGAGCAGCGGGACGAAGCGGCCCTCGCCGAGCGGTGCGTCGAGGCGGAACGGGCGCACCAGATAGCGGTAGAACGGCGTGCACTCCTCCGCACCCGGACGAGCGAGCCCGCGCAGCGGGAGCTGCGCACGCGACGTAGCCATGCCGGCCAGATCGAAGACCACCGAGGCGAGCGAGTCGGCGCCCGAGGGATAGAACCCCACCGTCAGCCGCTCGGCCTGACGGTAGGTCCCCGTGGTCGGATCGGCCATCTCGTCGGGTCGGATCCCGTCCCGCGACTCGGCCGGGAAATCGGTCAGCATGAGCTTGTTCGAACGCAGGTAGAACACCCGGTCGCACTCCAGGTCGCGGCCGTCGGCATACTCCTTCACCCGCACTGTCACATCGTAGCGATCGGCGAGAAACTCCCGCAGATCGAAGCCGAAGGCCTTGTAGCCCGTCTGCTCGAGGAGCATGCGGAGCTCATCCAGGCCCGCCTCGCGGCTCCTCACCTGCTGCCCGAAGGCGGCCGACGAGAGGAGCAATGCACACGCGATGGATAGGAGACGCCGCATGATTACTTCGAGTTTTCCTTGTAATGCTTGATCATCTTGGGGATGATCTCGCAGACGTCACCCGTGATGGCGTAGTCGGCGATCTTGTTGATCGGGGCGTCGGGGTCGGTGTTGATCGAGATGACCATCGACGACTGGTCCATGCCGGCCGTGTGCTGGATCTGACCCGAGATGCCGCAGGCGATGTAGAGCTTCGGACGCACGGTGACGCCCGTCTGGCCCACCTGGCGCGCATGCTCCGTGAAGCCCGCGTCGACCGCCGCGCGGCTGGCGCCCACCTCGGCGCCCAGCGCCTCGGCCAGCTCGTGGACGAGCCGGAAGTTCTCCTTCGAGCCCATGCCGTAGCCGCCGGCCACGATGATCGGGGCCCCCTTGATGTCGATCTTGCGCTCCTCGATCTGGCGGTCGATGATCGTGACGGCCAGGTCCGAATCCTTGACGTAGCTGCGCCAGTCGATCACGCGGACCTCGCCGGCACCGGGCCGGGCGGCCTCCTGCTTGCGCATGACGCCCTCGCGGACGGTGGCCATCTGCGGACGGTGGTCGGGGTTGACGATCGTGGCGATGATGTTGCCGCCGAAAGCGGGACGGATCTGGTAGAGCAGGTCGCTGTAGCCCTTGCCCGTCTTCACGTCGTTGTGGTCGCCGATGACCAGCTGCGTGCAGTCGGCCGTCAGACCGCTGTGCAGCGCCGACGAGACGCGCGGCGCGAAGTCGCGGCCCACGCAGGTGGCGCCGAAGAGGACGATCTGGGGTTTCTCCTGTTCGATGAGACCGCACAGGGCCGCCGTGTGGGGCAGCGTGCGGAAGGGGGCGAAGATGGCGTCGTCGGCGATCCACACCGTGTCGGCGCCGTAGCGGGCCAGCTCCTTCTCCAGACCGGCCAGGCCGTCGCCCATCATGACGGCTTCGAGTTTGACCTTCAGCGTGTCGGCCAGCTCGCGGCCCTTGGTCAGCAGCTCGAGGCTCACGTCGGCGATCTTGCCGCCCTCGAGTTCGATATATACGAATATGTTGTTCATCGCGCTTGCGCTTTAACCGAGCGTGTGGCTCGCAATCAGTTCGACCATGAGTTCCTTGATGTCGCAGTCCGAGGCGGTGAGGCGCTTGGCCTCCTTGGCCTGGAAGACGACGTTTTCGATCTTCTTTACCTTGGTGGGCGAGCCCGTGAGGCCCAGCTGCTGCGGATCGGGATCGACGTCGGCGGCGGCCCACTCGACGATCTGCAGCGCGGGCTTGGCGGCAGCGCGGCGCGCAGCCTCCGAATCGGGCGCGGCGGCGATCTCCGACTTGGCCATCGCGCACTTGAAGGCCATCACGCGGCGGGCGTTGCGCGGGCGGCAGGCGGCGGCCGAAGCGTTGGCCGTCAGCACCACCGGCACGGGGCACTCGACCACCTCGGTGCCGTGCTCCAGACGGCGCTTGACCACCAGCGACGACTCCCCTATCTCGACGATCTGCTCGGCGTAGGTCACCTGCGGCAGGCCCAGCTTCTCGGCCACCTGCGGACCCACCTGGGCCGTATCGCCGTCGATGGCCTGGCGGCCGGCGACGATGATGTCGGGCGAGATCTTGCGCAGGGCGCACGAGAGGGCGTAGGAGGTGGCCAGCGTGTCGGAGCCGGCGAACTCGCGGCCCGAGAGCAGGTAGCCCCCGTCGGCGCCGCGGAACATGGCGTCGCGGATGATGTCGGCGGCGCGCTGCGGACCCATCGTCAGCACGTGGACCGTGGAGCCCTCGGTGCGGTCCTTGAGCGAGAGAGCCATCTCGAGCGCATTGAGATCTTCGGGATTGAAAATGGCCGGAAGCGCGGCGCGGTTGACCGTCCCTTCGGGCGTCATCGCGTCCTTGCCCACGTTGCGGGTATCGGGCACTTGCTTGGCCAGTACTACGATTCTAAGGTTTTTCATATATCGGTTGTGTAGGTATTTCTGTCGTTGTTTCGGGCGCGGAGCGTCAGCGCACGATCGTCTCGTCGCGGTCGGGACCCACCGAGATGATCTTTACGGGAACGCCCGTCTCGCGCTCGATGAACTCCACGTAGCGGCGGAACGCCTCGGGGAACTCGTCGTAGGAGCGGCAGCTGCGCAGGTCGCAGCGCCACCCCTCCAGATCGGTGTAGAGGGGTTCGATCGCAGCGTCGGTGGCGTAGGGGAACTGCTCGGTGCGCTCGCCGTCGATACGGTAGGCCGTGGCGACGCGGATCGTATCGAAGTCGTTCATCACGTCCGACTTCATCATGATGAGCTGCGTGACGCCGTTGACCATGATGGCGTACTTGAGGGCTACCAGGTCGAGCCAGCCGCAGCGGCGCTTGCGCCCCGTCACGGCGCCGAACTCGTGGCCCAGTTGGCAGAGGCGGTCGCCCGTCTGGTCGAAGAGCTCCGTGGGGAAGGGGCCGCTGCCCACGCGCGTACAGTAGGCCTTGAAGATGCCGAAGACCTCGCCGATACGGTTGGGGGCGATGCCCAGGCCGGTGCAGACGCCGGCGCAGACGGTGTTCGACGAGGTGACGAAGGGATACGACCCGAAATCGACGTCGAGCAGCGTGCCCTGCGCCCCCTCGGCCAGGATGGTGCGGCCCTCGCGGAGGGCGTCGTTGAGCACGTATTCGCTGTCGATCAGGCGGAAGCGCTTGAGGTACTCGACCGCCTCGAACCACTCGCGCTCCAGATCGGCGATGTCGTAGGCGTAGTCGAGGCTGCGGAGGATCGCCTCGTGGCGGGCCTTCGCGCGGGCGTAGATCGCCTTGAAATCGGGGCTCAGGAGGTCGCCCACGCGCATGCCGTTGCGGCTCACCTTGTCGGTGTAGGTGGGGCCGATGCCCTTGCCCGTGGTGCCGATCTTGCCGCTCCCCTTGGCCGCTTCGTAAGCGGCGTCGAGGATGCGGTGGGTGGGGAGGATCAGGTGGGCCTTCTTGGAGATGCAGAGCCGGTGCGTGAGGTCGTGACCGCTCTTGGCCAGCTCCTCGGCCTCCGAACGGAAGAGGATGGCGTCGAGCACCACGCCGTTGCCGATGACGTTGGTCTTGCCGCCCTGGAAGATGCCCGAGGGGATCGAGCGCAACACGTACTTCTCGCCGTCGAACTCGAGGGTGTGACCGGCATTGGGGCCGCCCTGGAAGCGGGCCACGATCTCGTAGCGGGGCGTCAGCACGTCCACCACTTTTCCTTTGCCCTCGTCGCCCCATTGCAGGCCGAGGATCACGTCTACTTTTTTCATTTATCCGAAAAGAATTATTCGCACATGTTAAGCTGCAAAAGACATTTTGCACCCAAAGATACGTAATTTTTGCGGAAAAGCCCAACGGAACGGGGCGAAAATACGCCGACGCGGGAAAAAGCGGAGCGGGAAACCGGGCGTCAGAGCTCCTCGACCACCGACGGGTCGTCGACCGCCAGACGGAGGATGCGCTGCTGCGCCCCCTTGTAGAGTACCTCGAGCGGGCACGCCGAGGCGTCGGCCAGCTCCATCTGCCGGGCGCAGCGCCGAAGGTCGAGCAGGCGGAGCGGATTGCCCGCGCAGCGGACCACCGAGAGCGACGGGGCCGCCAGGTCGAGCCGCCCTATCGCATTACGGGAGCAGTCGAGCTCCGCGAGCGAGCGCGACTCCCCCACCTCGAGCCGCACCAGCGCATTGCGCGCGCAGTCGACGCGACGCAGCGCGCGGAGCGGACGCAGGTCCAGCTCCGCGATGCGGTTGTCGGCGCAGTCGAGCCGCTCGAGCGAGACGAACTCACCGAGCTCGTCCATCCGCTCGATGCCCAGGCCCGGGCACGACAGATGACGGACGCGCTGCGCCTCGTAGCGCGAGAGACGACCGTCGCCGTTCAGATCGTAGGCCGCGAGGCAATGGGCGCGCAGCTGCGGATCGGAAATCGTTATGTAGGTGTGTCGGTTCTCCTCCTCGCGCGGATCGTCGGCCAGGCCGCACGAGGCGGCCGTCGCGAGCAGAAGCAGAGGAAGCAGGGGTCGCACGCGCCGGGGATCAGATGTCCACGTCGTCGTCCGACTGGGAACTGCCGCTCTCGGACGAGTCGTCGCCCTGGAGTTCGTCGGCCCCCTTCAGATCGTCGTCGTAGTAATCCTTGTCGTCCTCCTCCTGGGCGTTGTCGTCGATCTTAACGTCGATCTTCACCAGATAGGCCACCTCGTCGGTATCGAAAGGGACGGCATAGAAGAAATCGCCGTTGGGCTTGTCGACGCGCATCATCGCGTCGGTGAACCCGAGCGGGTATTTCTCCTTGACGGCCTCCTGCAGTTCGGCCGGAAGGTTATGGTAACTCGTTACGATATGTTTCTTTCTCGTCGTAGTCTGTGTAGCCATAGAACGTATTGCTGCGAAATTTTGCTGCAAGTATACGCAAAATTTGCATACTTCGCCACTGCGCCCCGTTTTTTTTGCTTTTTTTTCGAATCCGGCGGCCGTTCCGCGCAAATTGCTTACCTTTACGCGAGTTTCCCGCTTTTTAATATGGTACGACAACGCATCGAAGAGCTGCGCCGAGCGCTCGAACGACATAACCGGCTCTACTACATCGATAACGCCCCCGAGATCTCCGACTTCGAGTTCGACGCCCTGATGCGCGAGCTGCTGGAGCTGGAGGCCGCCCACCCCGAATGGGCCGACCCCAACTCGCCCTCGGTACGCGTGGGCAGCGACCTGACGGCCGAGTTCCGCACCGTACGCCACCACTTCCCCATGCTCTCGCTGGGCAACACCTACTCGCTCGGGGAGCTGCACGATTTTCTCGACCGCATCCGCCGCGAGACGGGCCGCGAGGCGGAGGTGGCGTGCGAGCTGAAGTTCGACGGCACGGCCATCTCGCTCACCTACGAACACGGCAGCCTGCTGCGCGCCGTGACGCGCGGCGACGGCACGGAGGGCGACGACGTGACGGCCAACGTGCGCACGATCCGCACCGTGCCCCTGCGCCTGCAGGGCGAGGGGTGGCCCGACTACTTCGAGATCCGGGGCGAGATCCTGATGCCCTACGCCTCGTTCGACCGCCTCAACGCCGAGCGCGA
>ERZ777306.1054-NODE-1054-length-47655-cov-14.881765_pt1 | contig 47655 bp, 48 predicted proteins | sample MGYA00374966_ERZ777306 | MGnify/ENA primary metagenome ERZ777306 (study PRJEB29329, sample SAMN06343882) | mouse gut metagenome | isolation source: Mouse cecum | place: Austria: Vienna | collected 2014-11-15 ... | reverse complement strand
GCTGTCGCTTCAGACATTGCTGAACGTGCCCCACCGGGGCACAGCAACCGCTCTGCCCCGTTCTCGTTTGTCAACTCGGTCGTTGCTGGACGTGTGCCACCGGCACACAGCAACCGAGCCGACAGGCGAGACCGCTGGTGCGAACCGTTCTCAGCTGTCGCTTCGGTCGTTGCTGGGCGTGCCCCACCGGGGCACAGCAACCGAGCCGACAGGCGAGAAAGCCAAGGGTAAGTGCTAAACTACAATTTATTGCTCTTCTCCTGTTTTTCCTTATTATTGCGCCGAAGGCGCCATCACCGTCCAGCAATCTAGAATCCGGCCTCTAACATCTAAAAGGGCTCGTTGCAGCTTTTCCCTCTGCAACGAGCCCTTCAAATCCCTTTTCTAAACAACTAACGACTAACCTTTTCATAAATAACGCATAACGGCAATGACCTTTCCCAGCAGGAACACATTGTCGGAATAAATGGGCTCAAAATCCGGGTTTTCCGGCTGTAGCCGCACCCGGTCCTTTTCCCGGTAGAAGCGCTTTACCGTGGCCTCGTCTTCGATCATGGCCACGACGATATCGCCGTTTTCCGCGGTAGAAACACGCTGTGCCACTACATAATCACCGTCCAGAATGCCGGCGTCACGCATACTCAGGCCGCTGACGTGCAGGGCGAAAAGCTCCCTGCCCTCTTTTTGGGGGAAGGGGAGATAACCTTCAATATCCTCCACAGCCAAAATGGGCTGCCCGGCGGTGACCTTTCCCAAAATTGGCACCTGTACCGCGGCGGTGCTGCCTTCAATGCGAATGGAGCGGTTCAGGCCTGCGTCTCTGGTGATATACCCCAGCTTTTCCAGGGTTTTCAGGTGGGCGTGAACGGTGGAGGTAGAGTGAAGCCCCGTAGCGGCGCAAATTTCCCGCACGGTGGGAGGTACGCCCTTGGGCGCTTCCTTCACAAGGAAATCATAGACCTTCTGCTGGCTTTTTGTCAGGCGTTCCATGGCAATGCCTCCATTACGATTCAAATGGTTTTACGCGCTTTACGAATCAAAAGCTTCTTCCAGCCTTAAGTATAGCATATAGTATAGGAAAAAGTAAACATTTGTTTGAATATATTTTCGGAAAATTTTTCCGCATGGTTTCTGTGCGAAGCTTTGCAAAACGTTCACAAATCTTGCGGAAATTCTTTAAGCTTTATTCACAGCGCGGTAACAACTCCTCCGGGTTTTCCGCTATAATAAAAATGTACTCAGAAGAAATGGACCGCACCTTTTCTTTGAGATACGTGTTCTACCCTCCTCAATAATACCCCTCAAGCAAAAAGGGAAAAGGCCGGCAGTGCTGCCGGCCTTTTCCCTTTTTGTTGTTAGATGTTAGTTATTAGTTGTTAGTTGTTAGAAAGGGATTTTTAGATGCTGGATATTATGGGCAATGAGCAATGAGCAAGGAAGGGCAAGCCCTCTCGCTGTCATTCCGAGCCGCAGGCGAAGAATCTCGTTCTTGAGCCCTTTCTATCAACTAACTGTTCACAACTAATAACTAAAGAACGAGATCCTTCGCTTCGCTCAGGATGACAGAAAAAGAAGACTTTTCCTTGTTCTAACAACTAACGGCTAACAACTTATACGCCAAATTCTCATTTATCAAACTCTATTCTTAAGTTGCTCATTGCTAATTCCTCATTTCACATGCTGGCGCCGCGCTTTTCCGCCCGGCGGGCTGAAGGGCGCTTTCAAAAAATCTGAGCGTTTGAAAAGTATAATCCCGGAATTTTCGGCTCAAAATACAGATGCAAGCAAACTGTATTTTAATCCGAAAGGAATGGAACACATGAACGGAAGACGTTTTTCAGAGAACAAGGCCCGGAAAAATGGGTTCTACCTTGCCCTGGCGGTTTGTCTGGTGGCGGTGGGGATCGCGGCGTGGAGCACCTATGACGCGGTACACAATTATCTTGCCCCGGAGGCCGGGAAGGCAAGTTCCGGCTCGGTGCAGAGCCAGGCGCCCAAGTCCCAGAGCGGCAAAACGGTAAGCCGGATCAAGGACGACCCGGAAGCGCCCAGCTCCTCCGCCTCTTCCGCTCCCGCCCGCCAGACCGTGGGGGCTGTAACGGGAAAAGAGGAAAGCAGCAAGATCGACAGCAGCGAAGCGGAGCAGCCGGTGAGCTCTGTGCCGGAGGAGCCGGTTTCCTCTGAGCCCCAGATCCCGGTAAACGCGCCCATCTATGAAATCAGCGACGAGCTGATCCACCCGCTGCAATCCAAAGAGATCCACAAGGCTTACAGCGCCGGGGCCCCCGTCTATTCCGAAACCATGAAGGACTGGCGGATCCATACCGGCATGGACGAAAAGGCGGAAAGCGGTGAAGAGGTTTACGCCTGCGGCAACGGGCAGGTCAAGCGCACTTACACCGACCGCATGCTGGGCAATGTGATCGAGATCGAGCACGGCGAGTACGCATTTTTCTATTGCGGCCTGGGGGAGAATTTCCTGGTGAAGGAAGGCGATACCGTCACAAAGGGACAGGCCATCGGCACAGTGACTGCCGTGCCCTTTGAGGCGGCGGAGGGAGTTCACCTGCACCTGGAGGTGCGCCGGGACGGCATCTATGTGGATCCCGAAAGCATTTTGACCGGACAGGAATAACCTGCACTGCGGAAAAGAGAAAAATTTTAAGGCGGCGTTTCCCAAAGGAAGCGCCGCCTTTTCTACTGCTGGTATTCTGCTGAAACCGCCGATTATTTCATTCCCGTATACGAGAACCACTCGTACTCCGCCGTCAGCGGCAGGTTCTGCTCCCGGAAGGGGTTTAACCAGTCGTCCACACCGGTTCCGCACCAGGCGTTGGCCATGATCTTTCCGGGGGTCGAGGGGATATCCCCGGTGGCTGTATGGACCAAAACGCCGTCTACATACCAGTCGATCCTGTTTTCGCGCCACTCAAAGGCGTATTTGTGGAAATCCTCTGAGGCGTCAAAGCCCAGGTCATACAGAAATTCGTGATTCCCTTTCCCGTTCGTAAAATAATTCATCTGCACCTTTGTAGGATCCTTTCCCAGCACCTCAAAGTCGATCTCGTCCCAGGGATTGTTGTCCGTAGGCCCCGTATAGGTGAAGAAGGAGGACACCACCCCGTCGCTTTTGATGGCCTTCATTGACGTTTCATAGCGGCCGTACCCATAAAAATCCGTGCTCTGGATCTCCGCGCCGGAATAGGGGATATCCTGAAGCCTGCTGCTGTCGCGGTCAATGGTCAGCTGCATACGGTCATTTTCAAAGGTCGTGTTGGACGAGCGCCAGGTCACGTTGAACATATTCCCATTGGTCCAGCCGTCCGACACCCGGAAGCCCTCAGGCGCACCCTGGGAAAAGTCAAACACGGTGGTGGCTCCCTTGATTTCCGGCAGGGCTTCTTCCTTTTGGCAAGCGCCGAGAAGCGTTGTCATGCCAAGCAGCAGTAAAAGACTGATAACCTGTTTTTTCATGGAAATTCTCCGTTTATCGCATGGAATCAAATGCTTCTTCGGCGTTCCGTGTTCCGTCTGTTTTCCGGCGGTTTCTGCCTCTGCCGCTGTGACCGGCGGCTGGCACAGCCGTACCAAGGGGTTCCTCAGCGCCTGCGGCGCAGCTGCTGGCATCTACTCTCTAGAATCTGGAAAATACAAATTTCCCGGATTCGGAGAGATCCTTCTGCTTCCAGCCGCCGTTGGCGGAGGCGCCGGGCTTCAGAGCGGCGGAGGTCTCATTTTTGTCGCAAAGGGACCAGTTTGCCCAGCTGATGCTTCGGCTTTCCAGGAAATCCAGCCATTCTCCCGCTTCCTTCAGGAACACGCCGCCGCTGCCGTCGGCGCGGCTGGTGCCCCATTCCGAAACAAAGATGGCGATCCCCTTGTTTCTGGCGGAATCGATCCGATCCCGCAGCTCCTTGCCGTGAGTGCCCGCGTAGAAGTGCAGGGTGTACATCAGGTTTTTCCCCTGTACCGGGTCGGCGGCGGCCAGGTGGATATCCTGGCTCCAGGTGGGGCTGCCGATGAGGATCATTCCGTCGGAGCCGGCGTCCCGAATGGTTTTTACCACTTCCTGGGCATAGGGCTTCACATCGTTTTTCCAGGAAACATTGCCATTGGGCTCGTTGCAGATCTCATAGAGCACCGCCGGGCTGTCTTTGTATCGCTTCGCCATTTCGGAGAAGAAGCTTTTCGCCTCCCGCAAATGGCTTTTGGGGTTTCCATCGGAAAGGATATGCCAGTCAAGAATGACATACATATCGTTTTGAATGGCGGCGTCCACTGCGGCGATCACCTGTTTTTTGATGGTCTCCGGCTGGGAAAGATAGCCGTTTTCCCCGGTGTACATGGCCACCCGGAACAGATTTGCCCCATAGTCCGCCGTGGTTTTGATGGCCCCGGAGGAGGCGTACTGCCCGTACCACTGCATGCCGTGGGTGCTCATACCCCGCAAAACAATAGGCTCGCCCGCCTCGTTGCAGAGCTGCGTTCCCTTTACCTGAAGCTTGCCGTTTTCGGTAACGCCCCCCTTTCTGGTTTCCACGGGTGTGGGGGGCGTATCGGGCTCATAGGGGGGCGCGTCCGGGGTGTTTGCCTTTTTCGTGGCCCGGCACACCAGGGCGCAGGCCTCCGCACGGGACAGGCCGTCTCTGGGGCGGAAGGAGCCGTCCGGGTCTCCCACCACAATGCCCTCCGCGTAGGCGGCCAGCACGGTTTCGTAATATCTGCCGTCCAATTTGGAGAAATCTTTTATTTTCCGGGATTCCGTATTGTAATCTCCCTGAGCGCCGGGGAGAAAGGCCTTCATCAGGATCTTCACCGCCACCTGCCGGGAAATGGGCCGGTCAAAGGTCTGCCCGGTGGGGGGGAGCTCATCCCAGTCGTACCAGCCCTGCTCCAGGGCCGCCTGGGTCATGGAGGCCGCCCAGTGCCTGATCTGACCCTGAGAAGGGGTAAGGCCCTTCCGGCGGGCCACAATGCTTACAAATTCCGCCCCGGTAATGGTCTTATTGGGCCGGAAGGTGCCGTCCTTGTACCCGGCGAGCCAGCCGGAATCGGCCATGGCGGTGATATCGTTGTAATACCACCTGCCGGGCTTTACATCGGAAAAGGTCGTGCCCGCCGCAGAGGCCGCGGGAAGGGAATTTCCCAGGAAGATCTGCACTGCCGCAAGCAGACAGGCTAATAAGCGCTTCATTTTTGGGCCAGCTCCTTTCTTGTTTCCAACCAGTGGAGGATATCGTCATAAACCTTCTGTTTTTCCGTTTCATTCAGCAGTTCGTGGCGCATGCCGAGATACAGGGTGAGCTCCACGTTTTTTACACCCGCTTCCCGCAGGGCGTCCGCCACCTGCCTGGGGCCAACGCCGTAATTGCCCACGGGGTCGTCCGTACCGGCCACCAGATAGATGGGAAGCTCCTTGGGAACGGCGGACGCCCATTGGGGAGAGCTCACCTCTAAAAGCCCGGTGAAGAGATCACGATACCCGGCAGCGGTAAAGGCGAAGCCGCACATTTTGTCGGCGGCGTAGGCCTTGCAGTTTTCCTCATCGGTGGAAAGCCAGGCAAATTTATTTACCGGGTTTTTGATGCGCTTATTGTAAGCGCCGAAGGCCAGCTTATCGATGAAATTGCCCCGGGATCGGGGTCCCCGCAGCTTGCATTGCAGCTCCGCCAGGGCCTTTCCGGGCTTTACGCCGGGGTTTTGCCCCATGGTGCCGCAGAGAATACAGCCGGAAAGCCTTTCCCCGTAACGAATCAGGAAGGAGCGGGATAAAAAGGAGCCCATGCTGTGCCCCATGAGAAACAGCGGAAGACCGGGGTGCTCCTTCTGGGCCTCGTCCATCAGGGCGTTTAAGTCATTTACTACGTTTTCCCAGCCGTTTCTGTCAGCAAAGTGGCCGTTTATCTGGGCGGAGCGCCCATGGCCCGCGTGGTCGTTCATATAGACCGCATAGCCCCGTTCCGCCAGGAAGGAGGCGAAATGGTCGTAACGGGCGCTGTGCTCCGCCATGCCGTGGGCGATGACCAGAACCGCCTTGGGCGGTGCTTCCTCCCGGACCCAGCTTCGGGAGAAAATGCGCCCCGGTTCCCCGCAGGCCTTTCGCGTCCATTCTTTTCTCAGTATGCTCATAGGGTTTCCTCCTTTTAGGGAAGCACTGATTCAATCTGCAAGCTAGTTGCGTGCCAAGCCGCAAGGCGCGATTTATTCAGTGGTTCCTTAGAACAAGTCCAGCACATGGCAGGGCTTGTGATAAAATACGCTGTCAAAGGGCGCGTCGAGATTTTTTACCGCCGTTTCCGGCATCCAGGAAAGCTCTTCCGCGTTTCGCACCCCGCAAAGCAGGGCGGAAAAATCGCCGATGGGAAGCAGCGCGTCAGGCTCTGAAGCCACGCGCTCCACCCGGTTTTCCCTGCCGGGGGCAAAGGTCAGCTGGAAGGTATCATTATTTTCCTCTAAAAGCGGATCGGTAAGCTTCAGGGTAAGGCTTCCTTCCCCCCGGCAGCGGCAGAGCTTCAAGGCTTCCTGGGCGTTCACCACTCGGAGCATGCCGTTTAGAAACAGCTTGCAGTCCATGGAGGCGGCCTCCGGAAACAGGGAAAGAATATTCACATGGGCGGGGGTGGAAAAGCGGATCGCCTGAAAATTGGCGATAAAAGCCGTGCGCACAAAGTGTAAAAGCCCCAGCAAAGCCCTGGCGTCCCGGAACAGCAGGCCGTTTCGAGCGGAAAAGTCCGTGCGGCAGTTCAACACCTCTCCGTCCCGTCCGCCGATGAGGAACGCACCGGGAACTCCCTGTTCGTCCTCCCAAACGAAAATATAGCGCTTCTGCTCCAGCAGATTCTCTTTTTCCAGATCAGGGTCGTAAACTTCCCGCACCACGGAAAGATTGCAGTTTTCGTACATGGCGTTGTACACCGTAAGCAGGGGAGAAAGATCGTCCCCGGGAAAAAGCTCTGTGACCTTTCCGCCCACGTCCGGCACATTCAGGTCGGAAAGGGGAAGGGTCCACAAATGGCAGGGCTGCCCGTTTTCAAAGCCAAACTTCCGATAATAGGCGGCGCTGAAGGGATAGAGCGAGGAAAGCACAAAACCGCTGTCGTAAAGCTCCCGGAAGGAGGCCTGCATACAGGCGCGGATCGCCCCGCCCCGCCGGTGAGCGGGCAGGGTGGCAACGCCCCCAACGCCTCCCATTTTTACGATATGCCCGTCAAACCGGGACCGGTATTTGTTCATGATAAAGCTGGCCACAGGCATGGGCTGGTTTTCCAAAAAAGCGGCCCAGCAGTCGGCGCGGGGGTCCTCCTTCGCTTCCCGCGCGGCGGCGCGCTCCTTCAAAAGGTCAAAGCCGCCCTCAAAGGCCACCGCCATGTGGAGGCCGGAATAATACCGCTCCTCCGGCTTCAGTTTTCTGGCCTGCATACTATAATTCCTCCCGGATATTTGCTTAAGAAAACCATACCATATTTTAAAATAAAATTCAACTTTTTCATTTATCCCACGTCAGTCTCTCTCGAACACTTTCTTTGCTGGTTTCCCAGGAGGCAAAAGCTTTTATGGTTTGCGCGGAAACGTCTCTTGACGAGTGTGCAACAATGTAATACAATGGACAAAAAGAATCACAAAGGATGATTTTGCATGGCTACGATTTCCACAAGTGTACGCATTGACGAAAGCCTGTACAGGGAAGCCAGAGAAGTATTTGAAAAACTGGGAATGCCCTTTTCTGTAGGTATCAGCATTTATTTGGAATATGTTGTCCGGGAGCAGGGGGTTCCCTTTGCCCTGCATCTGAAAAAAGCGGAGGAGAGGAAGCCATGCTGAACGGAACAGTACTGTCAAAGGATAGGAAGGCGGCTGAAATAAGAAACGATGATGTGATCGTTACCGATCCGCGCCACTGCCCGCTGTATTTACAAAAATATAATGATATAGAAGGCTGGCTGCGCGGTAGGGCGATCGATGCCCACAGAACAAATTCCAGATTACTCCGCAAGGCCCTGCGGCTGGCTCCGAACGATGATCTGGCCGCTGTGCTGAGGGTACATGGAGCCACCATTACGGATCCCTACTGGTTTTTGCCGGAAGGCGGCAGCCTGACCTATGAACAGGTGCGTTTCGAGAAAAATGAATTTGCGGCGCTTGCGCTGTATGGAGATCCCGATTCTTTTTCCAAGAGTGATGGAACTGCCGGAACGCCTGAGCTTACCAATACCGGCAGCTTTGAAAAATGCTGGAAGCTGCTGGACGGTGTTTGGTGGATGTATAAAGCCGGCAGTGCGGCAGAGCTTTTTTCAGAGCTGTTTATCTATCATTTCGGAAGAATGCTCGGCTTGAATATGGCGCGATATGAGCGGGTTTCCGCCTTTGATCAGGCTTCTGACCATGATCAAAGGCTTCCCACGGACAGCCTGAAAAATTCAGCCTATATCCGCAGCAAAAATTTCACCGATGAGACGACAGCCTTTGAACCGATCTATTCCATTCTGCGGGACGAGGAAGACTTTCAGATAAATTATCGGGAAATCAAGGCCATTTCCCCCAAAGCGGCCGCGGAATATGTGGGAATGCTCTATCTGGACGCCTTAGTGCTGAATATGGACCGCCACACCAACAATTACGGCTTCCTGCGAGACACAGAAAGCGGGAAGATCCTCTCGCTGGCCCCCTTGTTCGATCACAATATTGCCCTTGTTTCCAGGGGCTATCCCTCCCGCGCCAAGCGCGGCGGGGATCTGCTGCAAAAATTATTTGTGGATTTTCTCAAATCAGAGCCTCAGGCAGCTTGTGATTTTCGCAGCCTGGAGCTGAAGCCTGCGACCCGCGCTTTGATCCAACAGGTATTTGCGCTGGTTTGTGAAAGTCCCTGGGATTTTGTAATAGACAAAGATTTTATTGCGGATATGATCTTGTCCGCAAGCCAGTGGATCAAAGCACAGCTTCCTGAAATGGTCTAGGGCGCGCTGCCTGGCTTTCTTTGCGGCGCGGACGCTTTTGTCAGGGAAAGCCGCCCTGAAAAGACCAAGGCCGCTCTTTTGAATTTGCCGGAGAGGAGGAAAAGAACATGCGGATCATCTTTTGCGACGACGAGGAATCCGTTCTTCAGGAGCTTTCCGCCCTTGTGCTGGAATACTTTGCGGAAAACGGCCTGGCAGAGCCAGAGCTTTCTCTGTATGCCGGCGGGGAAGAGCTTTTGGAACAGGAGGACAGAGCGGAAGCTCCACGGGCGGAGCTTGCCTTTCTGGATGTGGAAATGCCCGGCGTCAGCGGGATCCAGATCGGGGCCAGGCTGAAGGAGCGGAACCCTTACCTGAAAATTTTCATCGTCACCGCATACGGAGACTATTTGGACGAGGCCATGCGGTTTCATGTGTTTCGCTACCTTTCCAAGCCCGTGGACAAAAGCCGCCTGTTTCGCAATTTGAAGGACGCCCTGTACCAGCTCAGCGTAGATACCCGGCCCGTGCTGATCGAGACTGCCGAGGGCTCTGTTACCCGGTATGCCGATGAGATCCTGATGGCGGAGGCGCGGGGGCATAAGGTGCTGCTTTACACGGCGGATAAAATTTATGAATCCCACCGGGGCATTCGGCACTGGGAACAGCTTTTGGAGATCGGCAGTTTTTTCCGCACCCACCGCAGCTTTATCATCAACATGAAATATGTCACTGCCTTTTCCCAAAATCTCATCACGCTTTCCGCTCCCGGCGGGCGGGAATATCCGGCCTACCTGGCCAGAAGAAGGGTTCAGGAATTTAAGAACGCCTATATGCTTTATGTGGAGGCGATGCGGTAATGAAAGAAACCATTGCGCTGGTGCTGGGCTTTTTTGTGCTGGCCGGCAGCGGAAGGCTTTTCTACCTGGGCTATTCCCGGGTGTGCACCCGGCTGCAAAGAGGAGGCGCTGAAGAAGAAAAAAGCGCCGCGCCCATTGCCATGGTGCTGACGGGCTTTTCCCTGGTCACCATTTTTGTTTTGCTAATCATGGTCTATACCTCCCTGGTCACGGGGATCCGGCTGAGCATGGGCTCCTTTGTTCTGGCAGGGCTTTTGCTGTTGGTTTTGAACAACCTGCTGCTGCTTTTGGGATACCGCTACAGCCGCCAGATAGACAGGCAGAATCTTTCCGACCAGCTGATGCTGCAAAAGCGGCAGAACGAGGTGGAGTACTATAAGGCCCTGGAAGAGCAGTACGACAGCCAGCGAGTATTGATCCACGATATCCGCAAGCATTTGGCCGCCCTGCGGGATCTGGCGGGAGAGCAGGGGGAGGCGGCCCGCTATATCACGGAGCTGGAGCGTTCTCCCGCCCTGCAAAACAGAGTGCGCTTCTGCGGTAGCCCCATTCTGGACGTGATCCTTTCCCGGTATGGGAAGCTCTGTCAGGAAAGCGGCGTTGGCTTTCTGGTAGATGTCCGCAGCCACTCCGTAGACCATTTGGAGCAGAGCGATGTGACCGCCCTGTTTGGCAATCTTCTGGAAAACGCCGTGGAAGCGGCACAGGGCGGTGAAAGCCCGTATCTGGAGCTGCTGGTGGATACCCGCCCGGGCGGCGCGCTGCTGATCTCTTTGGTGAATACCTGCGTTTCTCCCCCGGAAAGTGATGGAAAAGGAGGTTTTCTCACCCGAAAGCCCCACCGGGAGCGCCACGGCATCGGCCTGCGGAGCATAGCCCACACCGTGAAAAGGCACAACGGTACCCTCCGGCAGTATTACGAGGAAGAGACCGGGCTCTTTCATACCGTGGTCTTGCTGAGAGATAGAGCTGCCTGAAAAGCAGATCCTTTGAAAACCGATAAAAACCCACGGCCTTTGACCTGTTTCCGGTATTTGAGCACCGGCATTCCACAGCAAAGGTTTATTGGGGAAACAAAAAGGAGAGTGGGAAGTTATAATTCAGCCCTTAAGCTTCACTTATTTATATGAAGGGAAAAACTGCTCTTCGAGCAGCTCCCGCTGTCATGGCTGTGCCGTGACTGAGGGGACGTAACCAGCGATTCTATAGTAGTTTCTGCGTGTATCAGATCCCCTTCCCCCCCACCGGGACGTGCTCGCCGTCCGGAGGTTTCTGCAGACTGTGAAGCAGTCTGTTTTCCCTCTAACAAGTAAGGGAAGGCCTTCGCGCTGCTTACTAATTGCTAAATTGGAATTTGCGGCGTACCGCTTATTTTCCTCCTGTCATTACTGAACAGACAAGCACAAAAAGCTATAGCTTTTTAACCTTGCTTTCCCGGTGAAGAATCTCGCCCATTTCCTTTCTATTCAGGAAATGAAGGACGAGATTCTTCGTCAAGAAAGCTATAACTTTCTGCGTTCCTCAGAATGACAAAAGCGAGAACTCGCCCCTCTCTAACGACTAACAACTAACAGCTAACGACTAGTTTGCTAAACTATAATTTATCATTTTTCCTGCGGTCGGGTCAGAAATCATTTTCCTGCACCAAGTAAGGGCACGAGTGGCTGCTGTGCCTCGCCGTTAAACCATCATTTACCGCTCTGCAATTTTTGTTTTTCCCTTGTCCTTCCCCGCGCCGGAGCAAGAAAGTCCTCGTCCACTGAAAACTGTTGATTTTCAGTGGGCGCTGTTTTATAATGGCCCTGCGGACAAATCGGAAATCAGAGGAGGGGTAGTATGCGGCGGGTCTTTTTACACGGCCTGGGGCAAACAAGTGAAGGCTGGAGAGAAGCTATTGTGAAATTGCAGACTGCCAAGCACTGCATCTGTCCTGATTTGGCTAATATCCTTCAGGGAAAAGAGGCAACGTATCAAAACCTTTATGAAGCCGTTTCGGCGATTTGCGATCAAACCGAGGAACAAATAGACTTATGCGGTTTATCTCTCGGTGGAGTATTGGCCTTGAATTATGCCATTGAGCGCCCCGAAAAGGTCCATTCGCTGGCCCTGATCGCTCCGCAATACAAAATGCCGAAAACCATGCTGAGGGTTCAAAATTTCCTGTTTCGATTTATGCCAAAATCCGCGTTTCAGCAGATGGGATTTGAAAAAGAAGCATTTATCCGGCTTTGCAAAACTATGATGAATTTGGATTTTAGCGATTCCCTCTCCAAAATCACCTGTCCCGCCTTGGTGATCTGTGGCGAAAAGGATCGCGCGAACAAAAAAGCCGCCGGAAAGCTGGCGGGCATTCTGGCAAACGCGGAACTGCGGGAGATCCCCGGGGCCGGGCATGAAGTGAACCTGGACGCGCCGGAAAAATTGTCCGAGGCTCTGGGTCGCTTTTATCATCGAGCAGGATAAGGTTCCCGTTTCACGCTCTTTTCCACAATCGCTTTTTCTGAAAGCGTCATAAAAAAGGGTAGGGCAAACCATTGCGGTCCGCCTTACCCTTAGCTTTTCTGCGGCAGGCTCTTCAGCCTCCTTTTATACAATGCGCACGGGGACGCCGTTTACCTCCACGCCCTCGCCAGCCCGGATCAGGATATACCTTGCCCCATCGATGATCCTGGTTTCCAGCAGGTCGCTTCTTTCCGGGTTTACCTGGATCTTTACATCGGGGGTGCATACCTCCAATTTCCTGTGATCCACCAGGGTTTGGGGGCGCAGGGCCAGCTCCGGCCCGAATTCCTCCGTGAGCTTTTTGCCGAAGGCCTCCACATGCTCTTCCGATACGCCGCAGGAACCCAGCACCTCCCGGACAGCCCGGTTGGAAAGCACCAGCGGCTCCTCTTCCTTGCTGTCTTTGTGCTCCTGGATCATTTCCCGCAGCCTGGTATCCACCGACTGCACCACATCATAGCTGCAATCTTCCGAAAGGGCCTCTACCATCACGGCGTGGAAGGTCTCCTTCTGCGTTGCCGCAGGCATGGGAGCTTCCAGGCGAAATACCGCGTCGATGAGCTCCGAGTGATTTTCCGCCGGATCTCTGGAATAGTACAAAGCGCTGTAAATATCGGCGGAGCGGTCGTGAAAGGCGGGAAACAAGAATCCCGCCTCGGGAGATGCCACCAGCCAGTCCGGCAGGCGGCTGCGGAAGGCGTTTTCCGGCACATCGTAGCTCAAGGCGGACTTTGTAGGCTTTACCGGGCAGAGCGCGCACAAAATATAGGAATAGACCTCCTGGGAAGCGTCCTCCTGCCGGGAGCCGTCCTTGGCGCGGTAAGGAACATCATAGGTCTCACAGGCCAGCAGGATCAAGTATGTGCCCTCCGTGGAAAAGGAGCCAATGATCTGCTGAAAGAAGGTATGTACCGCTCCTTCGTCCCGCAAGGAGGATTCCCGCAGTGCCATCAAAAGCCTGTGCTCGTCGCTGTCCACCACCTGCTGGGTGGAAAAGGAAAGCTCCGCAAGGTTCCGCCCCGGCGTACCGGAAAGCACCCGGCGAAGCACCGCCAGCATTTCCTCGGTCTCCTCCTGGGGCAGGGTGGCAAGAGGCTGGTCGAATTCCGATACGATCTCCCGGCGCTCATTGACATAGCAGCCCCGGATATGGGTGATATTGCTTTTTTCCGAGCGAAAGCGGCGGCGGATCTCCGCAATTTCCTTTTCATTCATACACAAATTCCTTCCTTTTCCCGCCGCAAACCGGCGCTTTTCGCATTTTATCACGGCCCACGGAAAACCGCAAGAAGTTTTCCGCCGAAAATCTTCTTTTTTCTCCCAATTTATGTTATAATAACGATGGTAAGAAGCCGTCGTTATCTTGAAGAAGCTCTGAAACGCGCAGCGTTTCTCTTTTCCTTCGGAAAAGCACCGGACTTCTTCGGGTGAGATCATAGCTTATGGATACTGGATAAGGGTGTGTCTTTTCTTAACTCTTTTCAAAATCTGGCAGGAAGTATTTCATATCTGGTTTGGGGGTTTATGAGGATGATGCGGGCAGGGTTTGACAATGCGAAATACCGGGAGATGCAGTCCCGGCAGATTCAGGAGAGGATCGAGCAGTCCGGCGGAAAGCTTTATCTGGAATTCGGCGGGAAGCTGTTTGACGATTACCACGCTTCCCGGGTGCTGCCGGGCTTTGAGCCGGACAGCAAGGTGAAGATGCTGCTGGAGCTGAAGGATCAGGCAGAGATCGTGATCGTGATAAGCGCCTCGGATATTGAGAAAAACAAGGTGCGGGGTGACCTGGGTATCACCTATGATGTGGACGTGCTCCGCTTGATCGATTCCTTCCGGGAGATCGGGCTCACCGTGGGCAGCGTGGTGCTCACCCAATATGCCGCCCAGCCGGCGGCGGAGGCCTTTCAAAAGCGCCTGGAATCCCTGGGCGTCAAGGTGTTCCGCCACTATTCCATTCCCGGGTACCCCTCCAATATTCCCATGATCGTCAGCGATGAGGGCTTCGGCAAAAACGACTATGTGGAAACCAGCCGTTCCCTGATCGTGGTAACGGCCCCCGGCCCCGGCAGCGGAAAAATGGCCACCTGCTTAAGCCAGCTGTACCATGAATACAAGCGGGGCGTTCCGGCGGGCTACGCGAAATTTGAGACCTTCCCCATCTGGAACCTTCCCCTGAAGCACCCTGTGAATCTGGCCTATGAGGCCGCCACGGCGGATCTGAACGATGTGAATATGATAGACCCCTTCCACCTGGAAGCTCACGGCGTTACCGCCGTAAACTATAACCGGGACGTGGAGGTGTTCCCGGTGCTCAACGCCATGCTGGAAAAGATCGCCGGGGAATCTCCCTATAAATCCCCCACGGACATGGGCGTGAACATGGCGGGAAACTGCATCATAGACGATGAGGTATGCTGTGAGGCCGCCCGGCAGGAGATCATTCGCCGGTACTACAGCGCCCTGTGCGGCCAGCGCCGGGGCAGCGACAGCGATGAGACCGTATATAAGCTGGAGCTTTTATTGAATCAGTCCGGCATTTCGGCGGAAAGCAGGGCCGTGGTCACCCCTGCCCTGGAGCGTGCCGAGCAGACCGGGCTGCCCGCCGCCGCGATCCAGCTGCCGGACGGCAGGATCGTCACCGGAAAGACCTCCGAGCTGCTGGGGGCCTCCTCGGCGGCCCTGCTAAACGCCCTGAAGGCCCTGGGCGGGATCCAGAAGGATATCCACCTGATCTCCCCCATTATCATTGAGCCTCTGCAAAAGCTGAAAACCACCCACCTGGGCAGCGTGAATCCCCGGCTGCATACCGATGAGATCCTCATCGCCCTTTCCATCTGCGCCGCCACCAATCCCACGGCGGAGCTTGCCCTGCGCCAGCTTCCCAAGCTGCGTGGGTGCGAGGCCCACTCCACCGTGCTGCTTTCCCAGGTAGATGAAAATATCTTCCGCCGCCTGGGTGTAAATCTGACCAGCGAGCCCCAATACCAGACCAACAAGCTCTACCATAAGTAATAGTTAGCTGTGAGTTGTTAGAGAAGGGCGCGGCGGCAGTTGCACCGCTGGCACTCGTGAAGCTGCTTGGTGCAGGGAACTGGTTTCCGACCCGACCGGCGGCAAGATGCCGCGGCCATTCGGGAACCTTCTCTGTGCAGGAGGGCAGTTTTTGACCCGACCGGCAGCGAGCTGTTTCCTTTCCTCCTGTCATTCTGAATCGCCGGAGGCGGTGAAAAATCTCTTTCTTTGAGTTGTTAGTAGTTAGTCGTTAGAAAGGTAAGGGCGAGATTCTTCGTCACTTTGTTCCTCAGAATGACAGGTGGGAGGGCAGTGCGTTAAATTAGAATTTGCAGCGAGGCGCCGCAGCCACTCGTGAAGCTGACTGGTACGGGAAACCGGTTTTCAACCTGACCGCAGCCAAGCAGATAAATTGGAATTTAGCGAGCTGATGAATAGCACTAACCCCTTGCCTTTCTCGCCTGTCGGCTCGGTTGCTGTGCCCCAGTGGGGCACGTTCAGCAACGGTCTCACCTGTCGGTTCGGTCGGTGCAGAACAATGCGCCAAGAAAGCCATGGCTTTCTGCGCTTTGCACCCGAAGCGACAGCTGAGAACGGTTCGCACCAGCGGTCTCGCCTGTCGGCTCGGTTGCTGTGTGCCGGTGGCACACGTCCAGCAACGACCGAGTTGACAAACGAGAACGGGTCAGAGCGGTTGCTGTGCCCCAGTGGGGCACGTTCAGCAATGTCTGAAGCGACAGCTGAGTTCTCCACTGGAGACCTTCCCCCCACCGGGACGCGCTCACCCCTGAATAGGGGAAGAAGGTTGCTTTGCAACCTTCTGGGACCACCGTCAGGTGGTGGAGAGGTTCCAGCTCGCTGGAAACCCATATAAAACCTGGGCTTTCTCTGTTCTTCTGTCGGAACCCCTCAGTCACGGCTTCGCCGTGACAGCTTTCTCCGCTTCGCTCCGGTCGGTGCTGAACGGTCTCCACCGGAGACCAGCACCCCTTTCAAGGGAGCCAAGGGGTGTCATATAAACTACAATTTATCGCCATGTTCCTGTCCTTACTTGTTGCTATTCAACGCCATCATCGTCCAGAATCCAGTATCTAAAAAGCAAAGCAGCAGCTTCAAAACTTGACGTTTTGAAGCCGCTGCTTTGCTTTTTCAACTTTCCCTTTCAGGGGGCTGGCGTTTTATCCGTTTGCCTGCTGAGAGAATTTCTGCTTTACCTTCTGGATCTGCTGCTCCTGAGCCTGCTCGGTGGGGTACCAGCCCTTTTGAGACATGGTTTTGTAGATCTCGTCCTGCATACACAGGGAATCGTTCAGCGCCGTGCTGAAGGTCTGATGCACATTGGCCGTGTTGGATTCAATGGTGCCGTGCAGAAACAGGTCGCACACGCCCTTTTCTGTCAGCAGCAGGTTTTCCATGATATTCTTGTCGTCCATGGTTCTCTCTCCTTTCTTCGTTCTGCGATCACACTAAACTGAAAAAGTCTCCGAAGATCTTTTGATGCTTTCCGTACAGCTGCTGGACGGTCTCACGAAGCCGCTGATCCTGCAGCTTTTGAACGGCCTCCTGGCACTGCGTCATGAAAAATTTTTCATGTCCCAGCGCGTCCTCAATATACAGCAATTCCTTTGGGCTCATGGCCTTTTGCTCCTTTCTGTTGGGTTTTCCTTTAGTATACTTCCATTTTCTTCCGATATACGGAAGAGAGGTGATTTTACCGTACTTGACTTTCCTTGGAGGCCGTGCGAAAATAGCCGTAAGGAAATTTTCGGAAAATGCAAGGAGGCTGTTCTGTATGAAAAAGCTGGCACAGGAATTTAAGGAATTTATTTCCCGGGGCAATGTAGTGGATATGGCGGTAGGCGTTATTATCGGCGGCGCGTTTACCGCGATCGTCAACTCTGTAGTAAATGATCTGATCACTCCCCTTTTAGGGCTTCTGACCGGCGGAATGGATTTTTCCAGCCTTTCCTTCGGCGTTGGGGACGCTCAGTTCTGTTACGGCTCCTTTCTTTCGGCGGTCATCAACTTCCTGTTGATTGCGCTGGTGCTTTTCCTTTTGGTAAAGGGCATAAACCGGCTGCACAGAAAGCTGGCTGCGGAGGACAAGCCCACCGAGCCCACCACCAAGATGTGCCCCTTCTGCAAAACAGAGATCGACCTGCACGCTATCCGCTGCCCTCACTGCACCTCGGAACTGGAGGAATAAAATAGCGCAGCTTCCAATTTCCGCAGGAAAAAGCATTTCTCTTTTTAATGCCATTGGCCACAAAAGAGGAATGCTTTTTCCTATTTCGGCGAAGCGAACAGAGCGTGTTCCACTTTTTATACTTGCTCCATTTCTTTGCCGACTGCCAGCTTTCTGACAAAAAGCCAGCGGTTCTGAAAAACCCCTTGCCACTTCGACAGGTTTGTGATAGGATATGCTGTTAGCAGGGTATCCCACTTTTGATGGCCGGAGCTCTGCTGAAAAACTTTTTCAGAGTACAGGCGCAAGGAAGTTTAGGGATATGAAAATTGTGATCGTAGGCGACGGAAAAGTAGGCTCCGCTTTGACCGTACAGCTCTCCAGAGAAGGGCATGACGTTGTTGTGATCGACAACAACAAAATGGTATTGGAGGAAATGCAGCAATCCTGGGACGTCAGCGTTGTCCATGGAAACGGGGCCACCCTGAAGATCCAGAAAATGGCCAATGTGGACAACAGCGATCTTCTCATTGCCGCCACCTCCGCCGATGAAACCAATATTTTATGCTGCATTTTGGCAAGAAAGCTTGGGTGCAAGCACACCATTGCGCGGGTTCGCAATCCCGATTATTACCACCAGCTTTTTCTGTTGAAGGAAGAACTGGGCGTAAGCCTGGTCATCAACCCCGAGTATTCCACAGCCCATGAGATTTTCCGGCTTTTGCAGTTCCCTTCCTTCTTAAAGCGGGATTCCTTCGCGAAGGGCCGGGTGGAGATCGTGGAGGTCGAACTGCGGGAGGGCAGCCCGTTAGTGGGCGCTACCTTGGCGGAGCTGACAAAAAAAGTAAAGGTAAAGGTACTGGTATGCGCGGTAGAGCGTGGGAATGAGGTCTTTATTCCGGACGGAAATTTCCGCCTGAAGCCCGGAGACCGCCTTTCCTTCACCGCCTCCTCCAGCGACCTGGCAAAGCTCATTCGCAATTTGGGGCTGACCCAAAAGAAGGTAAAGGACGTGATGATCATCGGCGGCAGCCGCATCGCCTTCTACCTGGCGGAAAATCTTTTGCGCACAGGGGCCAATGTAAAGCTTTTGGAAATTGATGAAACACGGTGCCAGGAGCTTGCGGAGCTGCTTCCCAAGGCCACCATTATCCACGCTGACGGCTCTGACAAAAATATTCTGGATTCCGAAGGGCTTGCCCAGGCAGACGCTGTGGTAACACTGACGGATATCGATGAAGAAAACCTGATCGTTTCCATGTACGCAAACTACCTCGGCACCTTCAAGGTCATTACAAAAATCAACCGCACCGAATATACCGAGGTATTGGGCGGCAAGGGGATCGATTGCGTGGTCAGCCCGAAGGATCTGTGCTGCCATGATATCGTGCGGTATGTACGGGCCATGGGAAACCGAAAGGGAGAATCTGCTCTGACCTTACACCGCATTGTAGGCGACAAGGTAGAGGCTTTGGAATTCCAGGCCAACAAGCAGCTTCCTCAGCTTGGCAAAAGGCTGGCGGATATAAAGCTCTATCCGAATACGTTGATTGCCTGCCTGACCCGCAAGGGCCGTATCATTATCCCTCAGGGCAGCGACACCATTGAAAAGGACGACACGGTTATTGTAGTGGTAAACTCCGACCGTATTATCAATAATTTAAGCGATATTTTTCTGGAGGACTAAGCGATGAATCACAGAATGATCCTCCGGCTGGTATGCTACATTCTTCGGGTAGGGGCCATTTGCATGCTGCCCGCCCTTGTCATTTCTCTGTTTTGTCAGGAATGGTCCGCCATTATGGGCCTTTGTGCCGCCGTGGTGCTCTCTGCCCTGCTGAGCCTTATTACCTTTCTGCTTCCTCCCCGAACCAGGGAGATCGGCGCCCAGGAAGGCTTTCTCAGCGTGGCATTGTGCTGGATCGCCGTATCTCTTACAGGGGCGCTCCCTTTTTTCCTCAGTGGAGAGATCCCCAATTTTATCGACTGCATTTTCGAGACCGTATCCGGCTTTACCACAACGGGAGCCAGCATTCTTCTCAATGTAGAAGGCCTTTCCAAGGGGCTGCTTTACTGGCGCAGCTTTACACACTGGCTGGGCGGCATGGGCGTGCTGGTCTTTTTGCTGGCGGTGGTTCCCATGGGCAAGGGAAAAAATTCCCTGCTGCATGTGATGCGGGCGGAAAGCCCCGGCCCCCAGGTGGACAAGCTGGTGCCGCAGCTGCAAAAGAGCGCCAAGATCCTTTACACGATCTATATCGGCCTGACGTTGATACAAATCGTTTTGCTGCTGCTGGGCGGCATGTCTCTCTTTGACAGCTTCTGTACTGCTTTTGGCACCGCCGGCACCGGCGGCTTCGGGGTAAAAAATGACAGCATGGCTGGCTACAGCCCCTATCTGCAAACGGTCTGCACTGTGTTCATGGCCCTGTTCGGCATCAATTTCAGCATTTTCTATCTGCTGCTTCTGCGGCAGTTTTCCCGGGTTCTGTGCAATCAGGAGCTTCGCCTTTATTTGGGAGTGATGCTTGGCTCCATTGCCCTGATCACCTGGAATATTCTTCCCCTGTTTCAGGGAAGCGTGAAGGACGCTCTGCACCATGCGGCCTTTCAGGTTTCCTCCATTATGACCACTACCGGCTTTTCCACAGTAGATTTTAACCTGTGGCCCGCTTTTTCCAAAGCCCTTTTGGTCGCGTTGATGGTTTTCGGCGCCTGTGCCGGCTCTACCGGCGGCGGCATCAAATCCGCCAGAGTTTTGCTGATGTTCAAGGCCAGCAAAAGAAGCGTCAAGCGAATGTTGATGCCCCGGTCTGTTTCGGTGGTCCACATGGACGACCAGGTAGTCAGCGAAGATGTGATCCAGAACACCTACAGCTACCTTGCCGTATACGCCCTTACCGCGATCCTTTCCGTTTTGCTGATTTCTGTGGACGAACGCTCGATAGAAACCAACGTTACCGCCGTGCTGGCCTGCCTTAACAACATTGGCCCCGGAATGGATTTGGTAGGCCCTATGAGCAATTATTCGCACTTTTCGGGTTTCAGTAAATTGGTTCTTTCCTTCAACATGCTGGCGGGACGTCTGGAGCTTTTCCCCGTACTGATGCTCTTTGTTCCCCAGGCCTGGAAAAAAAGCTGAAGCGTAACTACTGTGAATTTGAAAAAGAGCGCGTTGCAGAAGAAAGCTGCAACGCGCTTTTTTCAATGCTGGACGGCAGATACAAGGAGCAAGGAAGGGCAGAGCGATAAAATGATAGTTTAGCGGCGAGACGCCGCGGCCATTCGTGCCCCTACTTGGTGCAGGAAAATGATTTCTGACCCGACCACAGGGACACCGGTAAATTATATTTTCCATAAAACCTTGGCTTTCTCGCCTGTCGGCTCGGTTGCTGTGTGCCGGTGGCACACAGCAACGACCGAGTTGACAAACGAGAATGGGTCAGAGCGGTTGCTGTGCCCCAGTGGGGCACGTTCAGCAATGTCTGAAGCGACAGCTGAGTTCTCCACTGGAGACCTTCCCCCCACCGGGACGCGCTCACCCCTGAAAGGGGAGCTGGCATGCGTTAGCATGACTGAGGGGTTCCTGTCGGAAAGTTGGTAAAACGCAGGTTCTATATGGGTTTTCAGTGAGTTGGAACCTCTCCGCCACGGCTTTGCCGCGCCACCTCCCCTTTCAGGGGAGGCAAGGGATTTCTGCTATTCGTCAGCCCGCCAAATTCCAATTTGCCACACAGTTCCCTTGTGTCATCCTGAGGAACGCAGTGACGAAGGATCTCGTCTTTAATTCCTGGCAAAAGGTCAAGGACGAGATTCTTCGCTTCGCTCAGAATGACAAGGAGAGATCTTTTCCCTTTCTAACAACTAACTACTCACGACTAACGACTAACACGCCAAATTCCAATTTAGCTGCTCTTGATTTTCATTGTTCGTTGCTCATTGCACAAAACGCAATCGGCGTCTGCTCTTCTCTAACAACTAACTACTCACAACTACTCAGTTAAGCCTTTCGCGTTCTTCACAGCATAGAGAAAGAAATTCATATCGACGCCTCTGAAATTTTTCACAGCTTCGTCCACCACCCTCATTCCGTTTCGCACGGCTACCTTTTGTGAGGCGATATGGGTATCTCTGATGGTGGAGTACACGCAGTCCGCGTGAAGCGCGGAAAAAGCGTATTCTCTGCAGGCGATCGCCGCTTCCTGTGCATAGCCCTTGTGCCAATACGCTTTTTGGAACAAATAGCCGATTTCCAAAATTTCTTTTTCTTTCCAGTTTTGGAGGGTCAGGCCGCACTGGCCGATCATCTTCCCTGTTTCCTTCAGCACGACTGCCCAAAGCCCAAAGCCGTATTCCCGATACCGTTTCAGATGCCTATTAAGCCACCCCTGGGCTTCCTCCCGGGTAAACACGCTTTCATAAGCGGCGCGCATAACATCTTCATCACACAGTATTTTACACAGCGCGTCAAGGTCTGCCTGTGTCATTTCCCGCAAAAGCAAACGTTCTGTTTCCAGAATAAGCTTTCCGCAGCCTGGTTTTTTCTCCGTCATTTGTACTACCTCCAACAACTCAGAGAGCGGCAAAAAATTTCAGCTTTCCAGGGAATTGACTACACCCTCCCGGTCAACGGTGAGCACGGAACGGTAGGAAGGATCAAGCTTTTCGATTTCGGCAGAGATCCTTTGAACGATCTCCCCATCGCTTTCCTTCATAGAAAAGGGCGCGGCGATATCAAACACCACATTGGAATGGGTAACGCCCCATACCACTCGGAAATCGTGGATCGATACCTGTGGGTACAGCGTTTTCACACATTCCTCCACCTGCTCCCGAAGGGCGTTTGTCCGCTCGTCCCCGGTGATCACGGGATCCAGATGAATCACCAGATGAATATTTTCTTTTGCGAGAAAATCCCGCTCAATATTATCGATGATATCGTGGCTTTTCAAAATATCCTCTTCCGCCGGTACCTCGCAGTGAACGGAAGCGAAGCACCTGCCTGCCCCATAATTGTGTACTGCCAGATCGTGCAGGCCAATGATCCCGTCATAAGCTAAAATTTTTGTATAGATGGAGCGCACCAGCTCCGGATCCGGTGCTACACCCAATAGGGGGTTGCCGGTTTCCATAATGAGCTTTACGCCGGAAACCACAATAAACACCGCCACAACAAGACCCAGCCAACCGTCCAGATTCAAATCGGTAAACCGGGTAAACACTGCGCCCGCCAGCACCACCGCTGTGGTAATGGCATCGTTGCGGCTGTCCGCCGAGGTGGCGAAGATAGCCTCGGAATCCAGCTTCTTTCCCACGCTGCGGTAAAAGAAAAACTGCCAGAGCTTGATCAAAATGGACGCGGCTAAAATTCCAAAGGTCAGAAGGGAAAAATCCGCCGCTTCCGGAGAAAAGATTTTCTCCACAGAGCTCATGCCCAGCTGAAGCCCTAAAAACAGCACGATGAAAGAAACGATCACTCCGGAAAGATATTCTATTCTGGCGTGACCAAAGGGGTGCTTTTCATCGGCCGGTTTTCCCGCCAGTTTGAAGCCCACCAGCATGATCACCGAAGAGCCGGAATCAGTCAGATTGTTGATGGCGTCCGCCATGATCGCCACACTGTGGGAAAGAAGTCCCGCCGCAAACTTGACCAGAAACAGCAGAAGGTTGGTGGCAATTCCCACCGCGCCCGCCGCGCGCCCGCTTTTTTCCCGAACCTCCGGCCTTTCGGAATGATCGTAATCTTTAACGAGCAGCCTCATCAACGCGTCAAACATAAATCTCCAGCCTCTCTTACTGAAAAGTAAAGCGCGGCCTTTCGGCCGCCGTTTCATACTCTAAAGCACAATGCTCTTCCCGGTACTGTCGATAGCCACGATCAGGGGAAAATCCTTCAAGGTCAGGCGTTTCACCGATTCACAGCCGAGATCGGAAAACGCGATCACCTCCGCCTTCTCAATACAGTTTGCCGCCAGCGCCCCCGCTCCGCCGATGGCACAGAGGTACACGGCCTCATTGCGCTTCATGGCTTCTATCACTTCTCCGCTGCGCTTTCCCTTGCCGATCATGCACTTGAGGCCCAGATCCAGAAACCTTGGGGTATAGGGATCCATTCTGCCGCTGGTAGTGGGGCCGCAGGAGCCAATGGGAAGCCCCTCCGGCGCAGGCGTAGGCCCGGCATAGTAAACAGCCGCTCCTTTAAGCTCATAGGGCGGCTGTTCTCCCCGATCCAGCAGCTCTGTGATCCTTTTATGAGCGGCGTCCCGGGAAGTATAGACTGTACCGGAAAGCAGCACCCGCTGCCCGGCCCGCAGAGAAGCCGCTTTCTCCTCGAGCTCGGCAGTATTCAATTTGATTTCTTCCATTTCAGCTCACCCTTACCCTGAATTTCTTCCACGGAACAAGCCGTCTGCTTCCGGTATTGTTCTCTCAATCTATTGAAATGCTGTATGCAGTCAGGATTCCAGGAAACCATGCCGGGCAGCTTTTCGCAGGGGAAGCTTTCACAAAGTCCGCAAAACAGCGCGCCGTGTTCCCTGGTACAGGCATGAACTCTGCACCGTCCGGAATCCGCCCACTCGGGAACATAACCGTCCGCTTCGATACAGCCCGGGCATATTCCCTTCCGCTTTTTCGGACAATCCGCACAGGATTCGCCGCAGGCGGTCACAAGAGAAAAATCGAACGCCATATAAGCTCCCCTCTAACGGCCGCTCTTCTCCCAAAACAGCTCGATATGCTCCTGGGTAGGGCCGTAAAGAAAAGCGATGCGGATCTCCAAGCCGTTCAAATCAGCGTCCTTCGGTTCTGTGGTGATCTCATAGCCCTCTTTCCGAATTTCCTCTACCAGCTCATCCACCCGGTCGGTGGCAAAGGCGACATGGGCCAGGGGCCCGCCGGGCGCAAGCTCCACGTCGCTCCCCAAAATCTCCATGCAGCTGTTGTCCCCGCAGGATATCATCAGGCAGGGATACTTCGGGTCTCCCCACTGTCTGATCACTTTCATGCCAAGCAGACGGGTGTAGAAATCCACCGTTTTTTCATACTGCTCCGCCGTGGGCTTTACGGCAATGTGGTGCACTCCCTGAATTTTATTGCTCATACTATGTACCTCCTGACAAGATTATGTGCCTCTTCCGAACCGGTAGAAAAAAGGACGCCGCAGGGCGCAGCGTCCTCTGTATTTCTGTTTTTTCTAAAACGCCGCTGTCATTTTACTTGCGGTTAAAGATCGACATGATATCCGTAAAGGTATCATCATCATCGATCACAGCAGGATCCACCCTGGGCTCCTCCGTGCGGGCAGAGGAAGGAGATACGGAGGGAGTGGAGGAGCTGCTGAGGAAATCATCGTCCTCCAGATCCACCAGATCCAAATTGCTTCTGGCACGCTCTCCATTCATGCCCTCAAAACCGGTGGCGATCACGGTGACGGTCATTTCATCCTCCATGCTCTCATCGAAGGTGGCGCCCCAAATGATATTGGCGTCTTCATGGGCTCGCTCCGTGACGATCTGAGAAGCGGTATCGATCTCATCCAAAGCAATATCGGGAGAGGAGGTGATGTTGATGATCACGCCCCTGGCCCCGGCGATCTTTGTTTCCAGCAGGGGACTGGAGACCGCGGCCATGGCCGCCTGCTCCGCCTTGTCCTTGCCGCTGGCGTGGCCCACGCCCATATGGGCATAACCCGCGTCCTGCATGACGGACTTTACGTCTTCAAAGTCCAGGTTGACGATACCGGGCAGCTGGATCAGGTCGGAAATACTCTGCACGCCCTGACGCAGTACATCGTCCGCCACCATAAAGGCATTGGCAAGGGTAATGCGCTCGTCGCTTACCAGCTTCAGGCGCTCATTGGGGATCACTACCAGAGAATCCACATGCTCCCGCAGGGCGGCAATGCCCTCTTCGGCCTGCTCCATGCGCCTGCGGCCCTCAAAGGCAAAGGGCTTTGTGACGATACCCACCGTCAAAGCGCCCTGCTCCCTGGCGATCTGCGCCACCTTGGGGGCCGCGCCGGTGCCGGTGCCGCCGCCCATACCGGCGGTGATGAACACCATATCGGCATCCTTCAAAGTATTGGCGATCAGCTCGCGGCTTTCGTCCGCCGCCTTTTCTCCCACTTCGGGCTTGGAGCCTGCGCCCCGGCCCTGGGTCAGCTTTTCTCCCAGCTGTACCTTGACAGAGGCCTGAGAGCGCTGAAGGGCCTGCTTGTCCGTATTCATGCACACCAGCTCTACGCTGCGTACTCCGGCGCTGGCAATGCGGTTCACGGCGTTGCCGCCGCCGCCGCCGACTCCTACCACCTTGATCGTCTGCGGCGTATCATCGAGCAGATTGTCAACTTCAAAAGGCATATTCATTTCCTCCTTGGCTCTTTCGGCCCGGAATCTTTTTACACTGTACTCTGTTTCAATTCCGAATTGCCAGCCTTCTCACAGCATGGCAAAGATACCTTATGATATAATCTATCACTTTCCGTGGAAAATTTCAAGAAAATTCTTGAAAAAAGCCGCCTAAAAATCAAAAGAACCTGAAATTTCCATGGAATTGAACTAAATGAAGAGGGATTTACTTCTTTTCCCCTATTCTTCACCGCCGGTAAACACATCGTCCGGGATCCCCTCTGTCCTCGGATTTCCCGAAGGCTCCGGCTGGCTCGCCGGATCGTCTGTCGTGCCCTCCGGAGAGGAAGAAACGGGTTCCTGGGTACCGCTTTGAGCTGGCGGCGCCGGGGTCTGCGCGGAAGCAGCCCCGATTTCACCGGAAGTAAATACCGCATTTTTTGTTTCGCCAGCATGGGAAAGGTCCATAACGCCCTTCTGCCCCGCTTCCAGCTTTTCCAGTTTTTCCAGCGACCGGCAGCCCAAATCTATCTTGTAGTCCAGATCCAACACATTGCCTAGCTGAAGCTCAATGCGGTCCTGATAAAGCAATCGAATATCGGAAAGGTTGGAAATGTCTACCCTGGTAAATTCCTGTGTCATTTCCAGCTCCGCCACTGTTTTCAAGATCGCGTCGCAAGCGTCCTGGGCGCTGCTGTCCTCCAGCCGCAGATGATCTCCCGGCTCCGTATCCAGCGGGGAAAGCCCCAGGATCTGCAGGATCCCATTTTGAGGTTCCTTCTGGTTTTCCAATATTTTCCCGCTGTCATTGACATAGAGCCAGCCTCCGCCGCTGGAAACACAAGCCGCAACCTTGACCGCTGTAACACGGATCTCCAAGGTTCCGGGAAAATGGCGGATAAATTCCACTTCTCCAATATAGGGAAGCTGCTCCTTTAAGGCCTCTTCTCTGCTTCCGGTGGGAAGAAACACCAGGTTTTCCCCGGTTTTGCAGCCAGAGACCCGAAGGATTTCATCGGTTCCGTACTTTTCTATCACATCTCCGGTGATTTTGATGGTGGAAACCTTGAACAGCAAAAATATGGCAAGCAAAACTGTGACCACCGTCATAAACAGCACGGTAAAGGTCAGCATGGCTTTTCTGACGCCTGGGCGTACCGGTTTTTTTCCGCGCCTTTTGGCGGGCGGCGGTCTGTGTCCCGATGGCTCAGGCCTGCGGGGGCGCTCTGAGCTTGTCCTTCCCCGTTCCGGGGATCTCCGTCGATTTTGCAGTTCCCATTCCGGAAGCTCCCAGTCAGGCGGCGGCCGCCGGACAGGGCGAGTTGGGCGAGCAGGCCGCCGCTCCTCCCCGGAACGAAAGGAGCGGTTTTCCTGCACTGGATGGGGGCGTTTGGGGGGCGGCGCATTGCGGGAATGGGAGCTGATATCTTCAAAATCTCTTTCCCACATGCCGCTCTTTCTCTCTTTTTTTGCCACGGGCCCGCCCCCCTTTCCTGAGTTTTCATTTTCCTGACTTTTCAGCGCTCCACTTCCCGGATCCTGGCTCCCAGATCCGCCAGCTTTCCGGCAATATCCTCATAGCCCCGGCGAATGTATTCCGTGCCGCTGACCTCGGTTCTGCCAACGGCTGCCAGACCGGCTACCACCAGCGCCGCGCCGCCTCGCAGATCTGCCGCCTGCACCGGCGCTCCAGTGAGCCTTTCCACACCTTCCACAACGGCTACCTTGCCCTCCACCTTGATATTTGCTCCCAATCTTTGCAATTCGGAAGAATGTTTATAGCGGTTCTCGAATATGTTTTCTACAAAGATGCTGGTTCCTTTCCCTACAGCGGCCATGCTCATCACCACCGGCTGTGCGTCTGTGGGGAAGCCGGGATAGGGCATGGTCCTGATATGTTTTACGGCGCTCAGTCTGCAAGGAGCGGTGAGATTCAGCGCTCCGCCCAACTGACGTACCTGACAGCCGGATTCCTCAAAGGGAGAAAGCATGGGAAGAATGTGGGTATTCTCCACCCCCTTCAGGGTGATGTTGCCGCCGGTGACCGCCGCGGCGGCCATGTAGGTGGCAGAGACGATGCGGTCCGGCATCACACGGTGCTCGCTGCCGTACAGCTCCTTTACCCCATCAATGATCACACAGCTTTCACCCGCTCCGTAGATCCTGCCGCCACATCGGTTCAGGTAAGCGGCAAGGTCGCTGATCTCCGGCTCTCTGGCCGCGTTGGCGATCACAGTGGTCCCTTCCGAGCAGACAGCGGCCAGCATCACATTCTCTGTGGCGCCCACACTGGGAAACGCCAGAGATACATAGGCCCCCTTCACTCCATGGGGCGCCCGGCAGTTCAAACAGCCGCCGGACTCCGTGATCTCCACCCCCAGCTTTTCCAGGGCAGACAGGTGGAGATCAATGGGCCTGGGGCCCAATTCGCAGCCGCCCGGAAAACAAAGCCGGGCTTCCCCGCACCGGGAAACGATCGCGCCCAAAAATACAATGGAGGAACGCATGCCCCGCATCAGGTCGTGGGGAATCTCACAGCCTGACATGGCGTTGTCTACCGTGAGGGTATCTTCCTCCCGAATACAGCGGCACCCCAGATGCTCCAGAATGCGCACGGCCGTATCCACATCGGTCAGTTTGGGGCAGTTGTGCAGCACTGTCTGCCCCTTGCAGAGCACAGCGGCCGCAAGCAGTGGAAGCGTGCTGTTTTTCGCTCCCTGAATGTCGATCTCCCCGCTGAGCTCAGCGGGGCCGTCAATAATGATCATAGGGAACACCTCGTCATGTTAGTTGATACTATCTTATGAAGTGTTCCGAAATCGGTGAAAGGGAATTACCCTTTCACCGCGGACTTGATGACCTGATAGATCCGTTCGTTGGCGTCCAGGATCTCCATTTTCCCCGCGTTTTCTCCCAGAGAAGTAAGACGCGTGGGATCGTTTAATATTTTTTGAACCTTTTTCCACAGCGCTTCGCCGGACAAGTCTTTTTCTTCCAGGATCTCCGCCGCTCCCCGGCGTACCAGGGCCATGGCGTTGTGGTATTGGTGATTTTCCGCCACATTGGGCGAGGGGATCAAAATGGAAGCCTTTCCCTTTGCCTCGATCTCCGTCAATGTCATGGCGCCGGCCCTGCCGATTACCAGGTCGGCGGCGGCCAGGCACTGAGGCATGTTGTCAATGTACTCCAAAAGGCGGATCTGCGAGCTCTTTTTCGGCTCCAGCCCAAACTCCCGCACCTCGTCCAGAAATTTTTCATCGTGCTGGCCGTAACCGTGAATATGCTGATATTCTCCCGTTTTGGCGCTTTGTGCCAGCATATAGGCCGCTGCCTTATTCAGCGCGGAGGCTCCCAGGCTTCCGCCAAAGGAAAGCACTACCGGCCTGTCGTCCAGGCCCAGGGCCTTGCGGGAGGCCTCCCGCTCCGCCAGAAGCACCTCGCCCCGCACCGGATTTCCGGTAACGGTACAGGAAACGGAATCCGCAAAATACTTTCTGGCGTCCGGCACCGCCAGCATGACGGTTTTTACCCTGTGGGCCAGAGCCTTGGTCGTCACGCCCGGGTAAGCGTTGGATTCATGGATCACGCAGGGGATCCCCAGCTTTGCCGCTTCCCGGATCACCGGGCCGCTGACATAGCCTCCTGTTCCCACACAGACGTCAGGGCGGAATTCCTTCAGGATCTTTTTCGCCTCCGCCGTGGCGGTAAACATGCGCACCACGGTTTGAGCGTTGCGCACCAGGTTTTTCGGCGTCAGCTTTCGCTGAAAGCCGGAAATATGAACCGTTTTTATGGGATATCCGGCCTTTGCCACCAGCCGCTCTTCCATGCCACCTTTATTTCCCACATACAGAATCTCGGCATCTGGCTCCTTTTGTCGTAAGTATCCGGCGGCCGCCAGGGCCGGGTTGATATGCCCGGCTGTTCCGCCTCCGGTAAACAGAACCCTCATACAGCACCTCCGATGTTTCAAATGGATCGATCTCATTTTTCAGCAAAGGCTACGTTTTTTCCACGTTGGAGCTTCGGGAAATATTCAAAAGCACACCCATTTCTCCCAGCAGCATCAAAAGCGCCGTGCCTCCATAGCTGAAAAAGGGCAGACTGATTCCCGTATTCGGCAAGGTATTTGTAACCACACAGATATTGAGCACGGCCTGAAGCCCTATTTGGAACGTGATCCCCAGCCCCAGCAGCATACCGAATTTGTCTCTGGCGTGAAGGGAAACATACATGCTGCGCCAGATCAGCAGACTGAACAGGATAATGACCACCAGCGCCCCCACCATGCCCAGCTCTTCGCAGACAATGGCAAAGATGAAATCGTTTTGCGGTTCCGGCAGATAGAGATATTTCTGCCGGGACTGTCCCAGCCCAACGCCCAGCAGGCCGCCTGAGCCAATGGCGTACAGAGACTGCCGGGTCTGCCAGGTATCTACCCCTTCCGGCGGGTCAAAGGGATTCAGCCACCCGGCGATACGGTCCACCTGATATCCGCCGGAGGAAAGCACCAGAAACAGCAAAGCGCCTACCACCAGGACCCCGCCAAAGGCAAAATAGCGAAATCTTGTGCCGCCCAGGAACATGAGGATCACGCCCAGTCCCAAAACGATGATGGTGGCGGAAAGGTGATTTTCCAAAAAAATCAAAGCGGCGGGCAGGCCGATGATCAGAATAAACGGCGCCACGCCATGGCGAAAGGTACCCATTTCGCCGACATGCTGAGAAATATAGTGGGCGCACAGGGTAATGACCGCGAATTTTGCCACCTCTGAGGGCTGAAAGCCCAAAGGCCCCAGCTGGAGCCAGCGGTTGGCGTCTCCCTCCATAGGGGCAAGCTTTGTCCCCTTAAAGGCCAGCACCATCAGAAGCAGAAGGATCGCCGCGCCGTAAAGCAAAAACGCCATATTGTGAAAACGATGATAATCAAAGGTGGAAATGACCAGCATAGCGATCACGCCCACAATGGCAAAAATGCCCTGCCTCTGGATATAATAGTAGCTGTTCCCGCCTTCGTTATAATAGCTGTAGGCATAGCTGGCGGAAAACAGCATCACAAGCCCGATCGCCAGCAGCACCATAATGAAAATAAAGAGAGGCATATCCAGGCCCGTGCCCAGGGAGAACAAGCTGAATTTTTTTGCCCGGCGCTGTCTGCGCTCTTCTCTGGTGGGCTTCGGCTGATTCCGCTCGTCCTCAGGCGGAACGTACTGTGGGATCCTGCGCAGCCCGCGTGTGACACCGCCTCCGGCTTTTCCTATGGTTTTTCCGATGGAAGCCAATTTGGATCCTCCCTTCTGAATGCTGGATTTTCACATAACCCCAAAAATGAATTTGCTCTTTTTAGGGACTGCCTTCAATATTGTGCGCGAAAAGCTTGCGTTTAGCCAATCGCAACGCAAAGAACGCCCAGCGCGCCGCCTAAAAGAGCAACAAATCCAAACACGGCGCAGATCTTTACCTCACTCCAGCCGCACATTTCAAAATGATGATGGATCGGCGACATTTTGAACAGCCGCTTTCCATGGGTCGCCTTAAAATAAGTGACCTGTAGCACTACGGAAAGGATCTCCGCCCAATACACCAGGCCCATGGGCAAAAGCAGCACGGGCATATCTATCCCAAACGCCAGGGCGGCCACCATTCCCCCTAAGAACAGGGAACCGGTATCCCCCATAAACACTCTGGCCGGGTGGAAATTCCATACCAGAAAGCCGATACAGGCCGCAGCAGAAGCCAGGCCCATTGCAGAAAGTCCGGTCATAGAGCGAATTCCGGCACACAGCGCCAAGGCAAGAAACACAAAGAAGGTCACAGTGGAGTTCAAACCGTCGATCCCATCGGTAAAGTTTACAGCATTGACCAGGCCCACGATCAAAATGGCCGCCAGAATATAATAGCCAAAGCCCAGATCAATTTTCCCCAAAAACGGAATGGTGGTGGCGGTATTTCCGCCAGCCAGAGCTAAAGAGCCCAGATACGCGGCGGCAACGGCAAATTGCAGCACCAGCTTTTGCCGCTCTGTCAAACCCAGATTGCGTTTCTTCACCACGCCGATATAATCGTCCATAAAGCCGATGGCACCGAAGGCCAGGGCCATGCCCAGCCCGGCGAAGAGCTTCACCTTCATGAGCAGCGTTTCAGATACTCCCATAGAGTAGAACACAGGTACGCAGGCGCATACCGCCACGGTAATGCCGATGATGAACATCAGGCCGCCCATGGTAGGGGTTCCCTGCTTTCCCTTGTGCCAGCTGGGGCCGATCTCCCGAATGGTCTGCCCGAAGTGGAGCCGATGCAGAAACGGGATCAAAAATTTCCCAAGCAGAGCCGTAAGGCCGAAAGCCAGAGCCGATACCGCCGTGAATAAAATACTGTTGCTCATTCCTAAAACCCCTCTTTACCGCTTCTTTCTTTTTCAGGGTCATCAGACCCTCAAAGGTCAATCCAAATGGACAAAGGTTGCCGTTTCATCAATGTTATCCAGGAAGGTCAGGGTGATCACAGTTCCCTGCTTTACCATTTCTCCCGGGGAAATATCCTGCAGGCTGACGGTAGCGGAATCTGATACCGCGCCGGACAGACTGATCTGCACCTGGCTGACCCCCGCCAGATAATTGGCGTTGGCAATATCCATACCCTTGAAATCCGGGACCTCCACCATGATATCCTCTTCGCTGTACTCCTTGGTGTACAGCACCACCTTGCCGCCCTTGGGAACAGGAGAACCGCTTTCCGGGATCTGCTGGGTCACAATGGCCTTGCCGTCTTCCTCCACGCCGATCACGCTGTAATCGAGCTCCATGGACTTCAGCTGGTCGTAAGCCTCCTCCAGGGTGATCCCGGTCACAGTGGGAGAAACCAGATCCAGGTTCTCATACTCTTCTTCCGTATACTTCGCTTCGATGCCCAGATAGGGCAGCACTTCGCCCATGATCTTGGAGAAGATCGGGCCAGCCACCGCGTTTCCGCCGGTGAGGCCACCGTTGCTGGCGCCGTCCGGCTCGTCAAAAAACACCAGCAGGGCGTACTGAGGGTCCTCTGCCGGGGCGAAGCCGCAGTAAGAGGCAATATACTGCATGCCCTTGCTTCTGTCTTCGTTATATTGGGCGATCTTTTCCGAGGTTCCGGTCTTTCCGCATACCCGATAGCCCGATACATAACCGCCGTTGGCCGTGCCGGAGGCGGCGTTGTATTGCAGAATGGAGGTGATGGATTCCGAGGTCTTTTCCGAGATCACCTGCCGGCGGTAGCCTGTATCCGCCGTTTTTACGATATTGCCTTCGCTGTCTACAATGCGGTCCACCACATGGGGCTTTACGAGATATCCCCCATTGGCCACCGCCGCGCTGGCGGTGATCATTTGAACAGGGGTGATACTGAAGTTCTGGCCGAAGGCCTCTGTGGCCAGCTCCGCGGGGCCCATATCCTCCACATCGTGATACAGGCTCCCGGATTCGCCGGGCAGGTCGATGCCCGTCTGCTCTGTAAAGCCAAAGGCCTCCCGGTATTTACAGAAGGTTTCCGGCCCCAGCATATCGCCCAGATGGATAAACCAGGGGTTGCAGGAATTGTACAGCCCTTCCCGGAAGGTTTCTGTACCGTGGCCGCCGTGCTTCCAGCAGCTGATACCGTCTTTTACGCCTTCTACGATCATATTTCCCGTACAGGTAAAGGTGCTTTCTTCCGAAATGACACCTTCCTCCAAGCCCATGGAGCCGGTGCACATTTTGAACACGGAGCCGGGATAATAAGTATCGCTGACGGCCTTATTTCGCCATTGCTTGTACCAGGCCGCCGTGGTGGCTTCCTCTCGCTTTTCCTCCGGCAGAGCTTCGATCTCCTTGAGCATATTTTCGTCCCGAATGGTAAAAGGATCGTTGGGATCATAGTTGGGGTTGGTGGCAAGGCCGATCACCGCGCCGGTGTTTACGTCCATCATAATGGCCACCGCGCCGTTTTTTACCTTGTATTTTTCAATTCCCTCCGCCAGATATTTTTCCAGAATGCTCTGTACGGTCTCATCGATGGTCAGCACCAGGTTGTTGCCGTCCTGGGCAACGTTATACTGTTCATATTCAAAGGGCATATCGGTCCCCACCGCGTTTTTGGCGGCGACCAGCCTGCCCGCGGTTCCCCGAAGCTCCTGGTCATAATAGCGTTCCAGGCCTTCCAGGCCCTGAGAATCCGAACCGGTAAAGCCCAGCACGTTAGAGGCCACTGTGCCGTAAGGGTAATACCGTTTGTAATCCGGGATCATTCGAACGCCGCTTTCAATTTCATTTTCCTTCAGGAATTCGTTGATTTCGTCCCGGATATTGGTTTCCACACGCCATTTTAAGTAAGAAAAGTAAGAGCTCTCTCCGGTTTTTTCATAGATTTTTTCCTCGTCCATCTCTAAAATCGACGCAAGTCCGGCAGAAACCTTTCTGCGCAGCGCTTCATCGTCCTTCAGGTAATTCGGTTCCAGTACCACCGTCCACACGCTGGCGCTTTGGGCCAGTACCTTTGTGCCGGTAGCGTCATAAATCGTTCCCCGCATGGCGGGCACGGCAGTGCTTTGCAGGCTTTGATCGATAGCCTTTGCCCGCAGCTCTTCTCCCTGCACAATCTGCCAGCGAAACAGGCTCATCATGACAAAACCGAACCCCACAAAGATCAGGAGCCCAGTAAGCCACTTGGCACGTTTTGTCATTCTTTCCGTTGTTCCCTTTGCCATCGTTATAACCGTTGCTTTTGCGCCGGCAAAAGCATCCTTTCCACACCGAATACCCGAGAAAAAACACCTGAGCTTTACTAGCAAAACGAGAGTCAAGATTCCTCTTGGCTCTCCTCCCTTCCGCAGCGCCGGAAGTAGCGCATTCTCGCAGACCAGCCCCAGACAGCCAAAAGGCGCCGGGGCTTTTCCTCTGCGGATGTTTCATCGGTCGTCTAGGGGTTTGTTTGAAAATAGAGAAAATGCCGGATTTTTGTACAAGGCGAGACGGTTTCAAGGCGGAGGACCACAAGGATTTCCAACACAGAAATCCGTCCGCATTGTGCAAAAAGACGGCGTTTGCGATTTTTCAAACAATCCCGAATCTTAAACAGCCATTTTATCATATTCCCGCCATGCTTTCCTTATGCCACTCTGAGAAAGGAAAGGCGGCCTTCTGAACGGCTGAGCCCCGGATTTAGCAGGCAGCGCAGTAATACTCTCCCACTGCCATCTCCTCCGCGGCATATTCGGCGGCGATGGGCTGGGGCGTCACATCTGTTCCGTCCTTTTCGGCGGAAACAGCGTATACCGTTACCGCGCCGGATATCAGCGCCAAAACCACCACTGCCGCTACGATCATTCTTTTTGCTCTTTTCATAAATCGGACACCTCCTGCTTCCCTTCCGCCGCGGAATTTTTCCGCAATCAAGTTTTATTTTCCAAGTGACCCAGCCAAACGAGCTAGGCGAACCAACACCGTATCGTTGAGAAAAGCTTATCGATCAGCGAGCCTTCCTGAACCGTTTGCATCACCTGGCCCTTATCCTGCTGAGCCACATTGACATAGCTGATCTGACGGCTGGAAACCTTGCTCATGCCCAATTCATCGGCGGCGTATTTTTCCACCTCGGAGCCGTTCATTTTCTGGGCTGCCCTCATATTCAGCTGTACCTCCAGGCTTTGGCTTTCCGCCAGGTCCTGATTTGCCGCGTTGATTTGCTCGGTCAGCATGGCCAGCTGCTCCTGGCTGTACACCATTGCCACAGCGATGATCACAAACACGGAAAAGCTGAGAACCGCCATCATGGCCCGGAGAGGGTGGCGCTTCGGCTTCGCGTTCTTTTCCAGTTCCTTTTGCGGGAGCTCTACAATATTCGGCGCTTTCCGGGGCTGCTCCCGCTTCGGTGCTCTGGCAGGAGCCGTATTGTCATAATGGGATTCAAACAAGGAAAAATCGTATGCTTCTGAACGGCTTGCCATAGTGTTCTCCTTCTTTCCTGAAATTCTCTATTTGCCTGTCTCCCGGAGGAGCAGCCCGGTGCTGCCCGGCTGCTTCAACTGACTGCTGAAGCCCGCTCCCCCGGAAAACTGAATCATTCTACGCTGTTCTTTTCTATCGCCCGAAGCCGCGCGCTTCTGGCTCTGGGATTTTCCTCCACCTCCCGCTGGGAAGGGGTGAGGCCTCTTTTATAAACCAATTCACCCTGAGGCTTTCTGCCGCAGACGCACACGGGAAAATCCTTCGGGCAAACGCATCCCCGGCACCATTCGTTCATCTGCTGCTTGACAATGCGGTCCTCCAGAGAATGGAAAGTGATCACCGCAAACCGTCCGCCGGGCTTCAAAATGGAAAACCCTGCCAGAAGCCCTTCCTGAAGCCTGTCCAGCTCGCCGTTGACGGCGATCCGCAGTGCCTGAAAGGTTTTTCGCGCCGGATGCCCCTGCTCTCTGCGCACCGCGGCGGGCACAGAGGTCTTTATCACTTCGGCAAGCTGACCGGTGGTCGTAATGGGAGCCTGCTCCCTGGCCCGGCAGATGCCGCTTGCGATCCTGTTGGCGTTTTTTTCTTCTCCGTAGCGAAAGATGATGTGGGCCAGCTCCTGCTGGGAAAGGTTGTTTACCAGCTCTCCGGCAGTGACACCCTCCTGACTCATTCGCATATCCAGCGGAGCGTCATTGTGGTAAGAAAAGCCCCGCTCCGGGGTGTCCAGCTGATAGGAAGAAACGCCGATATCCAGCAGAATTCCGTCCACCGCTTCTATTCCACGCTCCCTTGCGAGCTCATCCATACGGGAAAAATTCCCCTGGGCGATAATGGAATTGGGGTAGGGCTTCAGCCGCTCCCCCGCCGCCCGAATGGCGTCGGGATCCTGGTCGATGGAAAGCAATGTTCCGGTGGTGAGGCGCTTTAAGATCGCTTCTGAATGGCCGCCGCCTCCCATGGTGCCGTCAATATATGTTCCATCAGTCCGAAGCTTCAGGGAATCCAGGGTCTCTTCAAACAAAACCGGCGTATGCTTAAATTCCATGGCTTAGAACTCCAGGAAGCTCATGGAAGCTTCCACCGCTTCATCGGTCTGGCTGTCGTTATAGGCGTTCCACCGGGCGGTATCCCAAATTTCCGCTCTGGTCGCCGCGCCGATCACGGTCACGTCTTTTTCCAGCCCCGCGTGATCCCGCAGGTTCTGGGGGATCAGAATACGCCCCTGCTTATCCGGCTCCACCTCGGCGGCCCCGGAAAAGAAGTAGCGCTGGATCGCTTTCCCCTGGGCCATGGGAATGGCAGAAACCTTCTCCACCAGGCGTTCCCATTGCTCGCTGGAAAGCACGAAAAGGCAGCCGTCCAGACCCTTGCTGACGTAAAACTTGTCGCCAAGGTCTTCACGGAACTTGGAAGGAACCGTAACACGGCCCTTCAGATCCATATTATGTTGATATTCGCCCATCAACATAACGCGCTTATCCTTTTCTCTCTTAAAAGTTCAGTCGGGAAAGAGAGCCTTTTGGGATTGAAGTGTTTTTTCAGTCCACTTCCACCACTTTTAAACCACTATGTGGAACTTTCACCCACTTTCCACCACCTGACAGCATTATTATAGCCTACAGCCCATCAGAAAGCAACTGTAAAAAAGAGGAAGAAATTGGGCGGAAAGCCGCACAGAATCTATGTTCGGCACTACTTCAAGGGGAACAAAAATTCCCCTCACAATATCTTGTGAGGGGAAAACCTACGTTCGTTTTTAGATTGTGTAACTTCGCCAAAAATATCTTTTTAGATTTGTGAATTTCGCTGAGAAGCTTTGATGTTTTGTCTGGTTTTTCGCAGCTCTGCGAGGCTTTCCGACAAGGATTCGTCTGTTCTGCGCATCAGATCCTCCACGTAGTCGTTGCTGGCCTTTCGCATTTCCTTAAACTTGGCCTGGGCCTGGGCAAGCAGCTCATTGGCCTTCGCCTGGGCCTGGCGCACGATCTCGTCCTGCTCGATCAAGGCGTCCGCCTTTTCCTGGGCTGCCCGCAGGATAGAATCGGCCTCTCGGTGGGCCTCTTCAATAATCTGGGTGCGGTCTGCCACAATGGCTTTTGCCTTGCGTACCTCAGTGGGGATCTCTTCCTTGATCTCATCCAGGATCTGGCGCACTTCCTCCCCATCAACGAACACCTTTCCAGCGGAAAGAGGCATTTTCCAGCCCTTTTCCAGCACATCATACATTTCTTCAATAAGGTCTTCAATGGTGGACTGATTGTTGCTCATACTCAAAAACCCGTTCCTTTCTTCCGCCCGATCTCAGAATCTGCCCTGGTTTCCGGCGATTTCCTAAAATTTCGGCAAAGCCCTGCTTCCGCACTGGTCACTCAGGGCGTTCTGCACAGCCGCTCCTTAATGGTTTGCAGGATACAGGCAGGCACAAAGTGGGAAATATCCCCGCCAAAGCCCGCTACCTGCTTTACCATGCTGGAGCTTAAAAACATATTTTCCGCGCTGGTGGCCAAAAACATGGTCTCAAGCTCCGGATTCAGCTTCTTATTGGTCAGGGCCTGCTGGAATTCGTATTCAAAATCCGACATGGCCCGAAGCCCCTTGATAATGGTCATAGCGCCCTTTTCCCTGGCGTAGTCCGCCAGCAGGCCTGTGACCTTGTCGATCTCCACATTCTCAAGACGTTCCTCCGCGCATACCCTGTGCAGCAACTCCATGCGCTCTTCCACGGAAAAGCTGGCTGTTTTGCTGGGGTTTACCGGCACCGCCACGATGATCCGGTCAAAAATGCGACTGGCCCGGCTGATGATATCGAGATGGCCCAAGGTGACCGGGTCAAAGCTGCCGGGACAAACTGCGATCCTCATACCGGGTCTCCCCTTTCTTCTTCAGCTTCCTGCCTGTGGTACGCCGTAAGCAGGATCCTTCCGTAGCGGTATTCCCTGCTTTTGCAAAACTCCCCTGCCCGAGAGGGCAGCTCCTCTTCCCGGGGGTGCTCGCAGAAAATGACTCCACCGGGAGCCATATGCTCTGTTACAAGCGGCAGGGCCCGCTGCAGCAGACCCGTTTCATAGGGCGGGTCTAAGAAGGCGATATCAAAAACGCCCCGCTCACGCCGAAGGAAAGCGGAAAAATCGCTGTGAACGATCTTGGCCTGCTCCGAAAAACCGGAGGCGGCCACATTCCTTTCCACCACCCGAATGGAAGCCGGAAGCGAGTCTACGAACACGGCTTCCCCGGCCCCGCGGCTCAAAGCCTCCAATCCGATCTGGCCGGAGCCCGCGAACAGATCCAAAAACCGCTTCCCCCCAAGGGAAAACTGCAAAATGTCAAACAGAGCTTCTTTAACACGGTCTGTTGTAGGACGCACCTGCATTCCTTCCAGGGCGATCAGCTTTTTCCCTCGTTTTGAGCCTGAGATGATGCGCATAACACAAAACGCCTTTCTTCCGCGCCCGGTGATTTCGAAATCATCTAAGCGCTATTATCCCATTATTCCGGCAATCTGTCAACCATTCGGCAGGATTTCCCCAGAATTTTCCTTCTTTTCCGCCGTTTCCCCATGGAAAAAGCGATATACGCGCAGAGCGGCGGGCTTTGTCATGCCCGGAGCATCCTCCAGCTCCTTCAGATCTGCCTCGCTGACGGCGGCAACGGTTTTGAAATATTTCATCAGCGCCTTTGCCCTGGTTTCTCCGATCCCCTCAATGGAGGTAAGAGTAGAAGAAATGGAGGATTTTTTCCGCTGCTGCCGGTGATAGCCAATGGCAAATCGGTGCACCTCGTCCTGAATGGAGGAAACCAGCGTAAAGGCCCGCCGGGTGGTGCTGATGGCGATCTCGCCGCCGGTTTGCGCGATGGCCCGGGTGCGGTGCTTATCGTCCTTTACCATGCCGAACAGCGGCACGGTGATCCCCATTTCGTCCAGTACCGGCTGGACCGCGGCCACATGGCCCTTGCCGCCGTCCAGTAAAATCAGATCCGGCAGGCGGCCGAAGCCCTCGGTATCTCCCTGTGCCTGATGGGCCCGGTATTCCTCAAAACGCCGCCGGATCACTTCTCGCATGGAGCCATAATCGTCCTGGCCGGATACGGTTTTGATCTTAAATTTCCGATAGGCGGATTTTAAGGGGCGGCCATTTTCGAACACCACCATACCCGCCACATTGTCCGCGCCCTGCTGGTTGGAGATATCGTAGGACTCGATATAGGCGGGTGCCTTTTCCAGCCCCAGGAGCCTGCGGAGCTCGTCCAGGGCGGAGGCGTCCCGCCCCGAGGTGCCTGTGTGCCGGGCAATGCTTTCCGCGGCGTTGCTGCGGCACATCTGTACCAGCTGATACTGTTCGCCCCGCTGGGGGACCGTGATCTTCACAGCTCTCCCCCGTTTTTCCGAAAGCCAGCGGGTGATCAATTCCTCGTCCTCCACAGGGCCGTCCGTCACAACGACAGGCGGGATCCTGTCCCGGATCGCGTAATACTGGCGTAAAAATTCAGAACGGGCCTCCGGATCCGGCTGGCAGCCCTCAGTGAGAAAGCTTTCCCGGTCGCTGAGTTTGCCGCCGGTAAAGCGAAACACCTCAAAAGCCGTGTGAGTCTCTCCCTGGGCCAGAGCAAGCACGTCCTGCTCCTTCACACGGCTGGCCACTACCTTTTGCCGCTCCTTCAGCTTATTGATGGCGGCGATCCTGTCCCGCAGCCGGGCGGCCAGCTCAAACTCCATATTCTGAGCGGCCTCTTCCATTTTCACGGTCAACGCTTTTACCGAGGTGGTGCTGCCGCCCTTGATAAAATCCAGAGCCTCCTGAAAGGCCTCGTTGTATTCCTGCTCGCTTATCTTTCCCCGGCAGGGGGCGCAGCACTGCTTGATATAGTAGTTGAGGCAGGGCCTGCCTTTGCCGAAATCCTGAGGAAATTTCCGGCCGCAGGAGGGGAGCTTAAATATTTTCTGGGCGGAATCGATAGTTTGCCGAATGGACCAGAAGCTCATATAGGGGCCGATGTATTTTGCACCATCGTCCTCGACCTTTTTGACCTCGCTGATCCGGGGCCAAGGGCCGCCGCTGATGCGGATATAGCTGTAGCCCTTATCGTCTTTCAAAAGGATATTGTATTTCGGCTGGTTCTGCTTGATAAGGCTGCTTTCCAGTATAAGGGCCTCAAACTCGCTGTCTGTCACGATATACTCGAACCAGTCCACATTGGAAACCATGCGCCTGACCTTTTCCTCGTGATTTTTCTCCGAACCGAAATACTGGCTGACCCGGTTCTTCAAGGCCTTTGCCTTGCCGATATAAATGATCTCCCCGGCTTTGTTGTGCATCAGATATACGCCGGGAAGCAGAGGCAGCTTCATGGCCTTCTGCCGCAGCTCCCGCTTTTTTTCTTCCTGCTCCGTCATTGCCTGCCGCCTCCTGTTCCGCGAAAAAGCGGACCCGGCGAAAACCACTCCGCCGGGCCCGGGCAGATCCTGCCGCTTTCGCCTTTTCTCCCTTTGTCTCTACAAAATGAAAGAGGAACCCTAACGGTTCCCTTTCAAAGCATCAAATATTTTGCTGACAGTACTGAAAGATCACTCCGCAAAGCCGGAATTCACCAGATCTACCAGAGAATCTACCGCCTGCTGCTCATCGGAGCCATCGGCAATGATGCGAATGGTCACACCGCCAACGATTCCCAGAGACAATACGCCCAGCAAGCTTTTGGCATTTACTCTTCTTTCTTCCTTCTCTACCCAGATAGAGGACTTGAACTCATTTGCCTTCTGGATAAAAAAAGTAGCGGGACGAGCATGAAGACCTACCTGATTCTGAACCAGAACTTCCTTCGCGCACATGCAGATTCACTCTCCTACATAATTTGAAAACTCAGTTTACAAGACTGCTCTGAAAAAACAGTCTAACGAACAAAAAGCAACCAGAAATCGATACAATTATAGCATATATTTTGCCGCCGTCAACACAGTTTCCAGATTTTTGGATTCCTGAACAGACCCCCAAAAATTTCAAGCCGCCACTTTGTGCAACTTGCTTACTATGTTGAAAACTTTTTGCTCACTTTGTTGTCCTGAAGCCGGCCGCCACTCCATATCCTGTGGGGAAATTATTTCCTCCCACAAAACAGCTTCGGCCGGTTTCCCTGAAATTATGCAGGAGCGCTCCCCCTTCAGGGAAGTTTTTTCTGTTCCCAGAGAAGTTTTCTGTCCTCCGGGGAAAGCGCCGCCTTCTCCAAAAGATCCGGTCTGTTCCGGGCCGTGATCTCCAGGGATTTCCCGCGCCGCCAGCGCCTGATATTTTCATGGTGGCCGCTGAGCAGCACAGCTGGCGCTTCTCTGCCCCGCCACACCTCTGGGCGGGTATACTGAGGATATTCCAGAAGGCCGGAAAAATGGCTTTCTTCCGTATAGCATTCCTGGTCGGAAAGCACGCCGGGCAGCATTCTGCTGACGGCGTCCGCCAGGATCATGGCGGGCAGCTCGCCTCCGGTAAGCACATAATCCCCGATGGAGATCTCTTCCGCCTCATACTCCTCCAAAAGCCGCTCGTCCACGCCCTCATAGTGCCCGCACAGAACAGTCAGGTTTTCCAGAGCCGCCAGCCGCCTGGCGTCCGCCTGAGAAAGCACCCGCCCTCTGGGGGACATATAAAGTATATGCGGGCGTTTTCCCAAATGTTCTGTCAGGGCGTCGATCCCTCTGGCAAAGGGCTCCGCCGTAAGCAGCATACCCTTCCCGCCGCCAAACACGGTATCGTCTACCCGGCGGTTTCTTTCGTCCGGGGAAAAATCCCGCAGCTGGTGGCAGCAGAGCTGCAAAACGCCTTTTTTTCTGGCCCTGCCTACGATGCTGGTTCCCAGTACTGGAGGGAACAGCTCTGGAAACAGGGTGAAAATATCGATCCGCATCAGGCCTCTACCCCTCCTTCATCAAAAATACCGGGAATGGGCAGCAGCTCGATCACGCCCTCCTCCGGGGCGATCCGCCGGATCATGTGGGGCACCGCCGGAAACAGATACTCTTTCCCGTTCTCGTCCACAATACGGTACACATCATTGGCCCCGGTGGGAAGCACCTCCTGAAGGATCCCATAGCGCTTCCCGGTGTTGGCGTCTACGGCGGCAAGGCCCAGAAGATCCTGAAGGAAATAAGTGCCCGGTTTTAAGGGAGCGTCTTCCCTGGAAAGGTACAGAAGCTTTCCCCGAAGGGCCTCGGCCTGTTCCACAGACCCCACCCCCCGCAGGGTAAGCAGCAGCCTGTCCTGATGGATCCGGGAAGAAATCAACCCCGCGTCGGTTTTCCCTTCGTCAAACCAGAACCTTTTGATCTTTTTCAAGAATTCCGCGGAATCCGCCCAGGGCTCCAGGCAAAGCTCGCCCCGCACCCCGTGACTTTTCACGATCCGCCCGGCTTCTAAATACTGCTTGAGCACGGAAACCACACCCCACTTTCCTTTCTGACCGCCTTGCAAATAAGAACTTGTACCAATAGAATAAAATGTACAGCTTTTCGGCAGATTTTATCGGGAACTGTGTTGTAAAAACTTGAAAATCGCAAGATTTCCTACGTTTTCACGCCTTGTTCCCGGTAAAATCCGCTCGTAAATCTGCACATGTAGCCTATCGGTACAAGTTCTAAAAAAGGGCGGCCCTTTTCTCCAAAGCTTTTGGGGAAAACAAGGCCCAGCCCATTTTCAGGAACCCGCATTCACAACCGGGAATACAGGTTCTATGTTCGGTCAGTCGATTTCGACCATGATCTTTTTATCCTCCCGGATAGCGGCAGCACGCATGACCACCCGGATCGCCTTGGCGATCCTGCCCTGCTTGCCGATGACCCGTCCCATATCGTCCTCTGCCACATGCAGATGGTATACGGTGGCGCCGCTTTCCGCTTCCTCCACGGTCACAGACACCTGCTCCGGCTTTTCCACCAGACCGGAGGCGATCACCTTCAGCAATTCCTGCATATTCATCGCATTCATCCCTTTCTGTACACAATGGAAACGCGGTGCACGGTTTTTCCAGATCAGATCACGCCGTGCTTCTTGAACAACGCCTTTACGGTATCGGTGGGCTGCGCGCCGTTCTCGATCCACTTCTTGGCCTTTTCGGGGTCCACCTTCACCACACTGGGCTCCTCCATGGGGTTATAGTAGCCGATCTCCTCAATAAAGCGGCCGTCTCTGGGGAAGCGGGAATCCGCCACCACAATACGGTAAAAGGGAGATTTCTTTGCGCCCATTCTTCTCAGTCTGATTTTTACTGCCATAGTTCTTTCCTCCAATTTTTGATTCTAGCTTCCAAAACAAACAGGTACTAGATTTTTAATATATAGACAACGGGGGATTCCCGTGATCTTCTGTAAAAAAAGCTTCTCTCAAAGCCCCGGGAACCCGCCGCCCATCATGGGGGGCATTCTCCGCCGCTTCCCCTTGCCGCCGAACTGCTTCATCAGCTTTTGGGTCTGTCGGAACTGGTTCAGGAGACGGTTCACGTCCTCCACCTTCTGACCGCAGCCCGCAGCGATCCGCCGTTTTCGGGAAGCGTCCAACACATCGGGGTGGGATCGCTCATAGGGCGTCATGGAAAGGATAATGGCCGCCGTGCGGTCCATGATCCGGTCATCCAGCTCCACATCGTCCAGCTTGTTTCCCATACCGGGGAGCTTGGAAAGAATTCCCTTGATGGGCCCCAGCTTCTTCACCTGCTGAAACTGCTCCAGCATATCGTTTAAGTCCAGCTTATTGCTCATCAGGCGTTCCGCCGTTTTGGCCGCCGCCTTTTCGTCCAGCTTCGCCTGGGCGTCCTCGATCAGGGTGAGCACATCGCCCATGCCCAAAATGCGGCTTGCCATGCGGTCCGGGTGGAACACTTCGAAATCGGAAAGCTTTTCTCCCGTACCGGCAAATTTGATAGGCTTTCCCGTTACGGCCTTGACGGAAAGGGCCGCGCCGCCTCTGGTATCGCCATCCAGCTTTGTCAGGATCACGCCGGTGATATCCAGCAGATCGTCAAAGGATTTCGCCACATTGACGGCTTCCTGACCGGTCATGGCGTCTACCACCAGCAAAATATCCGTGGGAGCCGCCGCTTCCTTCAGCCTGCGCAGCTCGTCCATCAGCTCTTCGTCGATCTGCAGACGGCCAGCGGTATCGATGATCACATAGTCGTTGCCGTAATCTTTGGCGTGCTTTATCGCCTCCTGCGCGGTCAGCACGGGGTCCTGGGTCCCCTTCTCGAAAACAGGGGCTTCCGCCTTTTCCGCCATGACCTGCAGCTGCTTGATGGCGGCGGGGCGGTAAATATCTCCCGCTACCAGCAGAGGCCTGTGTCCCTGGCTTTTCAGCGTATGGGCAAGCTTTGCCGCATGAGTGGTTTTACCGGCACCCTGCAGGCCGCACATCATAATAACAGCAGGCGGGTGCGCGGGACTTTTCAAACGCTCTTCGCTTCCTCCCATCAGGGAGGTGAGCTCCTCATTGACGATCTTGATCACCATCTGCGCGGGGGTCAGGCTTTCCATCACTGCCGAACCAACAGCGCGCTCCGTCACCTTTGCGGTAAATTCCTTTGCCACCTTATAGTTGACATCGGCCTCCAGAAGGGCCAGGCGCACCTCGCGCATGGCCTCCTTTACGTCTGCCTCCGTCAGCTTTCCCTTGCTTCTCAGCTTCTTAAACGAATTGCTCAGCTTATCGGCCAATCCCTCAAACGCCATGCTTGCGCCTCCCTTCTTTCCGTGCCGTGTTTTTCTTTCCTAAGAACCGCTTATTCCTCGTCGGCGATCTCCTGGGCCTGCGTCAGGATCTTAGCGGCGTTTTCATCGATCCCAGGCACTCCGCCGGCCTGCGCGTTTATTTCCTGAATATTCAAAGCGCAGTCGCAGATGGCGGTCAAAGCCTCCTGCACATGCTGGAAGCGCCGGGCCAGGCCCAGCCGCTCTTCCATTTCAAAAAGCTGCTGCTCCGCCCGCTTTACGGCGTCCCGCACCCCCTGCCGGGTAATTTCCCGGTCCAGGGCGATCTCCCCCAGAGAGAGATCCTGATTGTAGTAGGCCTCCACCATTTCCCGCTGGGGCGCGGTGAGCATATCGCCATAAAAATCCAGCAGATACGATACCTTCAAATCCTTTGCCACGGCGCTCTCTCCTTCTCCAGCGGTTTCGACACGAAGCCTGCCTGTAAAGTTTTTCTCTTTACAACGTTTTGCATTATACACTGCCCTGCTGGGTTTGTCAACAGGAAATCGAAAAAAAAGTTATGGAAACCAAGGGGGTTTTTCACGAAGCGGTTTGCCTTTTCCCGCTCCAGATGATAGAATAAGGAAAAATCACAAAAAGGAAGACGGCCTTATGATCTATTTTAACTGCGATTACAATGAGGGCGGACACCCGAAGATCCTGGAGGCCCTTGCCGAAACCAACCTAGACCAGACCCCCGGCTACGGTGAGGATCTGTACTGCGGCCATGCCAGGGCGCTGATCCGAAAGGCCTGCGGCGCGGAACAGGCCGGGGTACATTTTTTCATTGGCGGTACTCAGGTCAATTTCACGGTGATCCGGGCGGCCCTGCGGCCTCATCAGGGGGTGATCTCTCCGGCAACGGGGCACATCAACGTTCACGAGACCGGCGCGGTGGAGGCCACCGGGCACAAGGTGCTTTCGGTTCCCTGCACGGTGGAGGGCAAGCTGACCGCCGCCCAGGTAGACAGGCTTTGCACGGAGCACTACAGCGAAAGCGTTCCCACGGAGCACATGGTGCAGCCGAAAATGGTATACATCTCTCAGCCCACGGAAAACGGCGCGCTGTACAGCAGAGAAGAGCTTGCCGCCCTTCATGACGCATGCAAAAAGTGGGATCTGTACCTCTTTGCGGACGGCGCCAGAATGGGCTATGGGCTTACCAGCGCCCGGGCGGAATACACCTTAGAAGACATGGCAAAATTCTGCGATGTGTTCACCATCGGCGGCACGAAATGCGGGGCGCTGTTTGGAGAGGCGGCGGTGCTCACAAACCCGGAGCTCGACAGGGATTTTCGTTATGCCATCAAGCAAAACGGCGCGATGCTCGCGAAGGGACGGCTTTTGGGACTGCAATTTGAAGCGCTGTTTACGGACGGAACCTATTTTGAGATTTGTAAAAGGGCCAATTTGCTGGCGGAAAAAATCACCGCCGCCTGCCGGGAAGCGGGCTTCCCGGAATATGCCCCTTCCCCCACCAACCAGCGGTTCTTCATTTTCCCGGACGATGTGCTGAAGCGCTTGGAAGAAAACTATGTGTTTTCCTTCTGGGAAAAAACGGACGAAGTCCATACCGCCGTGCGGATCTGCACCAGCTGGGCCACCGCAGAGGAAAATGTGAACGCGCTGATCCGGGAGATCCGGGAAGCAAAATAAAAAACCATCCGCAAAGGGGAACCCTCCATGAAAAAGAAAGTGATCATCGGGATTTGCGTTCTGCTATTACTGGTGCTTCTGATTCCGATTCCGAACCATTTGAAGGACGGCGGAACCGTTCAATACCGTGCCCTGCTGTACACGGCAGAAAAGGTCCATCGGCTCAATCCGGTAGATCCGAAGCAGCTATACCAGGAAGGGATCATTCTGGAAATTTGGGGGATCAAAGTGTTGAACACCGTGAAGTGAAGAAAAAATAGCGCAAAGGAATCGCCGCAAAACACTTGGTTTTGCGGCGATTCCTTTGTGATTCAGATGTTGGCAACAGGGGGCAATAAATTACAGTTTAGCGGACTAGTTGTTAGTCGTTAGAGAAGAGCAAGCCCTCTTCTTTTGTCATTCCGAGGAACGCAGTGACGAAGAATCTCGTCCTTGATTCCGAGAAAAGGGAGAAGGACGAGATTCTT